>ENA-UOOI01003367-UOOI01003367.1-fermentation-metagenome-genome-assembly--contig:-NODE-3367-length-12155-cov-4.308512_pt1 | contig 12155 bp, 10 predicted proteins | sample MGYA00245779_ERZ724027 | MGnify/ENA primary metagenome ERZ724027 (study PRJEB28704, sample SAMN03018318) | fermentation metagenome | biome: anthropogenic terrestrial biome; feature: soil; material... | reverse complement strand
GCGTAACAATCCGTGTATCATAAGGGGTCAAATTACTTTTGACCCCAACCTCATATTATATTTGAGCTAAATACTTACCTATTACATATCCCTGGGTATAGTTATGTCCCAGATTTAGGCCATATACGTCCAAAGGATAGTCGATGCCTCCATAGAAGTTTCCGGCGAGGTTTCCGATTGCATAGACACCCTCAATTGGATTACCATTTGTATCAAGAGGCTGAAGTTTTTCGTTCACTTCAACGCCTGAGCAAGCCATAGTCAGGCGGATGTGACGATGAATTCCGTAATATGGTGGTTTATCGATTGTCTTCAAGTATTTCGCCGGCACACCGAATTCAGTGTCTTTTCCAGATTTTGCGATTTCATTATACGTATTCACGGTCTCAACAAAAGTGTCTGAATCATTGATTTCAAGCTTTTTGGCCAATTCTTCGAGAGTGTCTGCTCTATAGGTTGCAAGCAGAGGCTCGATGACATTTGTGTGTGCTACTTTTTCCTCCGGCATAAAGTTCTTCATGCCTTCCGGGTCAACCAGTCTTCCTGGGAAATTGGCTGCCTTGTTCATGTAATCGGAATCAAAGATCTGGCAGTAATGACCCTCATCTTCTTTGCCAAGCAGATAGCAGTTCATAATTGCCATATCCGTTGTCTCATCACAGAAACGTTTTCCGTTTTTCCTGACACGTAAGAACGGCATGTCACACATAGAAGCTGGCCCAGAATCAAAATCGTGGGCCATCTTTGTATGCCCAATATTCTCCATTTTCCCGCCGGCCCAGATGATCATCTTCTGACCGTCACCGGTTCTGCCAAATTTCTTAATGCCAAGGTTTACGACATCGGGCATATAATAGCTAAGCATATCTTTGTCACTTTGGTAATCACCGGTTCCAAGAACAACACCTTTTCTTGCGTTGAATTGAACATACCCCTCTTTAGTTTTTGCAATAACTCCGACAACTTTTCCATCTTTCTTTACAAGCTGTTGTGCCGGCGTATCGAGGAAAAGCTCTACGCCTGCTTTCACGGCTGTCTTCGCAAGGGCTTTCATTCCATCACCGGTATCATACGGCTTTGGACCGAAGAAAGTAGTAATAAAATCAATCTTATATCCACCACTTTCCAAAAGGGCCTTGTGAGGGTCATTTCCCTGATCAATGATCTGTGCACCGCCTTCCAGAGCTTTGTCCATCATCCAGTGAACGGCTTCTCCGGAATGTCTGGCCCACATCTCGATCAATCCACGTTTTGGACGGTGATCAGAAGCTGACATCAATTGTGATACAAGCCTTTCGACATCGGACGGATCACTTTTATCCAGATTAATTCCGGCACCGGAATTTCCACGTGCATCGATGAATGTGCCTTTCTGCAAAAGAGCAACAGATGCTCCGCCTTCACGTGCAGCCAGTGCGCAGGGAACACCGGGGGAACCTGCCCCGACTACAACAACATCATATTCTTTTGTCTCTTTGATATTGATGATGGGAGCCTGTTTTTTGAAAAATTCTGGTGTCGATGATGTTACATGGCCATAAGGTGTTTCCATAGATTTGTTGTTTCCCATAATAAATTCACTCCTTTATGTATTTTAGTATTCTATTTATCACTCACTTAAACGATAGCACTTATAGAGCGAATATTCAAGATATAGAATAAATAAAAGGAATATTGGTGAGAATAAAAAGGATAAACGAGGAATTGGACCTGAAAAAATAATAATATTTTAAATATATAGAATTATAAAATGTTTATACTAAGAAGAAAGAATTTAAAGTATATGAGTTAAAAAAAGTCAATAGACCCCTGAAGTATTGCCAGAAGGTCTTATTGACTGTATTTCTAAGCTTTAAGAGGAACCCCTTATACAGGACGGAACAAATGTCTGGGAATTCCATCCACCATTATAGGGGAAACATCTCCCTGAATCAATGGACGAACATAATTTATGAATTCTTCTGCCACGTAATCACCCTCTTCATTCATCCACTTTCTTGGAACCAGTTTCTCATCATTTGCAATTTTATGCACATCTTTTACCTTGGTTCCGCACTGGTATGGATCATCTGATATACGGTTTAAAACTACCATTTTACCGGAATCTCCCTCATCAGCTGCTTTTACTGCAGCGCCGCCAACCTGATAAGCTTCGAGAATATCCACACGAGAGGCTAGATGAGATCCCGAACGCTGAAGAGTGCTAAGTTCAATAGATCTGGTTTTGCAGCCGATTTCCCCGGCAACATAACTTGCGAGATAATTGGCAGTTCCGGAAAGCTGCTTATGACCAAAGGCATCCACAAAATCGAGACTCTGTCCGAGCTCACATACGTAGCGGCCGTCTGAAAGCCTTAATCCTTCTGAAACTGCGATCACAACAGAAGATTTTGACGACAATAGATTTTTGACCTTTTCACCGAATTTTTTCAGATCAAAAGGGAGTTCCGGTAGGTAGATCAAATCAGGTCCGCAGCAATCCTCACCTCTTGAAAGAGAAGCAGAGCCTGTCAGCCATCCTGCATTTCTGCCCATGATTTCTACGATAGTAACGACCCCTTTTTCATATTCGAGACAAAAGCTGTCTCTTATGATTTCTTTGATAGAAGTCCCGATATATTTCGCAGCACTTCCATATCCAGGTGTATGGTCTGTCAGTGCCAGATCGTTGTCGATCGTCTTTGGACATCCGATGAATCGTGTCGGATGTCCAGTGACAATTGCGTAATCTGAAAGCTTTTTTATAGTATCCATGGAATCATTTCCACCGATGTAAATAAAGGCTTCAATGTCTAATTTATCCAGAATTCCAAAGATTTTTTCATATACTTCTCTGTCTTCGTGAATCTCGGGAAGCTTAAAACGACAGGAGCCGAGAAATGCTGCCGGAGTCCTTTTCAGCAGCTCTGTATCCAGATCGTTTTTAATATAGTCGGACAGGTCTATGTAGCGTTCCTGCAGCAGTCCCTGTATTCCGTGCAGCATCCCAAATACTTTTCTGGCACCACGGTCTTTTGCAGTACGGTATACACCTGCAAGACTTGAATTGATAGCGGCAGTAGGGCCACCGGATTGGCCAACAATGATATTACCATTCATAAATGATACCCCCTTTTTGGTATTGTTTAAAATCTGAAAATATTATATAAATACAGTTTAGTTTATTCTGAATAAAATGTAAACAGATATAGAAGATAAAAGTAAAGGTTATGTTGTTCTGAAATTGATCTTTTCGGAGTATTACGTATGGTCTGTAGATTTGTTTTGACAATGATCGATGTATATGCTAAATTTATTACAGTATTATACGGGAAGGGGAAGAAAAGATGGAAGAATTAATGCCGCATCTAAAACTAAAGAAAAGTGATTCTGCTGTATATGCCATTTTACCAGGTGATCCGGCAAGAGTTGACCGGATTGCGGAAGTTCTGGACGATACCAAAGAGCTTGCCTTCAACAGAGAGTTTCGAAGTGTCAAGGGAACTTATAAAGGCATTCAAGTTCTGGCAGTTTCCACTGGTATTGGAGGAGCCTCTACGGCTATTGCAGTAGAAGAACTGGCCAGAATTGGTGTAAAAGTTATGATTCGTATCGGAAGCTGCGGGGCTCTCCAGCCGGACATCAGACTGGGAGACCTAATACTTGCAAGCGGAACGGTAAGAGATGACGGTGCGTCGGCATCCTATGCAAAACCGATTTATCCTGCAGTACCGGACACAAAACTGCTTTTTGAATGTATCCGGGCGGCCGAGAATGAAAAAGCGGCCTGTCACGTTGGGATTACAAGGAGCCATGACAGCTTCTATATTGATGAAGAGGAAGAAGTCAGTAAGTATTGGAGTGAAAGAGGAGTTCTGGGTGCCGATATGGAGACAGCTGCTCTTTTCGTGATTGGAGGACTGCGTGGAGTAAAAACAGCTTCTATATTGAATACAGTTGTGGAATCCGAGGATAAGCTGGAAGATCATATTAATGACTATACATCCGGAGATCAGAAGATGATGCATGGTGAAAAGTTGGAAATATTGACTGCACTGAATGCTTTTGTCTCATATGATCAACTTTAAATTTGTAGGGAGGGAAAAAATGAAGAGAATATTTAAAACAAAGTTTAATGCAGCCTGTTTTGTACTGATTCCGGTATGTATTGGAATCAACTATGTTGGAAAGCTATTTGCATCGCTGCTCAAACTTCCGCTTTGGCTGGATTCCATTGGAACCTGTATTGGCGGAGTACTGGGAGGCCCTGTTATTGGCGGAATCTGTGGTGCTGCAAACAATCTGATTTATGGACTGACAACAGGTGATTCGATTACGCTGATCTATGCACTTACCAGTTTTGGAATTGGTGTCGCGGTCGGGATAATGGCGCGGCTTGGCCGTATGAAGACATTTCCCGGTGCACTCCTCACAGCAGTTGCTGCGGGACTTACAGCAGTTGTGATATCAACGCCTCTGAATATCATTTTCTGGGGAGGTATGACGGGGAATGTATGGGGGGATGCAGTGTTTGCATGGTCACAGGCAGGAAAACTCCCCGTGTTTTTCGGATCATTTCTCGATGAAGTCATTGTAGATGTTCCAGATAAACTTATCACTTTACTTCTTGTCTTTGCGATTGTAAAGAATCTTCCGAAGAAACTGACGTCACTCTATGATGTTGATGATGAAGTTGAAAGTCTGGATTAAGGAGAAGTACAATGAACAACAGTATCAGCTTATACGTCGATAAAGACACGTATTTGACAAGACTACATCCATTCACAAAACTGGTATTTATTCTGGCAGCAATCAGTATCCCCTTGCTTTGGGGTACTTTGTGGATGTATATAGTTATGATAGCACTGAGTCTGTGCCTGCTGATCAGTGGAAGAATCATCAGGAAAGCCTATCCCCTGATTGCATTTTCCTTTACAATCATCATTATGATTTTTCTGATTCAGGGATTGTTTAATCAGGAGAATAAAAATGTACTTTTTTCTGTCGGACCGCTTCGCTTTTATAAGGAAGGAATTCTCTATGCGTTGAAAATTGGCCTTAATATCCTGAATATGCTTCTATGTTTCGCAGTTTTTGTTCTTACGACGAAACCTGCAACATTAGTGGAATCCTTGGAGCAAAGGGGTGTTTCGCCAAGATTCGGCTATATTGTTAGTTCTGTATTTCAGATCATTCCTCAGATGATCGGAACTATGCACACGATTCAAGATGCTCAGGCAAGCAGGGGAATGGAGACAAAAGGCAATTTATTAGTACGGGCAAAGGCATTCATTCCGTTGATCTCACCTATAGTGAGCAGTTCGCTGATCAATACGAGGGAAAGGGCAATTGCTCTTGAAGTACGGGGTTTTGATTCAAAAGTAAAAAAGACGTATATGGAAGATCACAATCTAAAAAAAAATGATCGGACGTTTATGTCATTGATGACCATACTCATCGCAATCTCAATGATCTGGAGGATTTTTCAATGGCTTTCATAGAGGTTTCGAATTTGAAATATCGCTATCCGCATACGAAAACTCTTGCACTCGACGGAATAAATCTCTCGATTGAAAAGGGAGAGTTTATCGGTATAGCAGGAGAAAACAAAGCGGGAAAAAGTACATTATGTCAGTCATTTGCGGGTCTGATTCCCACGATGTTCAAAGGTGCTTACGGCGGAAAGATTTTAATTGGCAAAAAAAATGCAGCGGAAACACCGATTGCGGAGCTCTGCCAGAGTGTTGGACTTGTCTTTCAGAATCCTTTTAACCAGCTATCTGGCGCTAAGGAGACGGTCTTCGATGAGATCGCATTCGGCCTTCAGAATCTTGGTGTACCACGGGAAGAAATGATCAAAAGAGTCAGGGATAATCTGAAGCTTCTGGATATAGAGAAATACGCTTATCGGAATCCCTTCGATCTTTCCGGAGGACAGATTCAAAGAGTGGCAATCGCCAGCATCCTTGCCATGAATCCCGAGCTGATCGTGCTGGATGAACCCACATCCCAGCTTGATCCCCAGGGCAGTGAAGAGGTCTTCAAGGCTGTCGAAAAACTTACAAAGTCAGGGATCACGATTATCATGGCAGAGCACAAGATGGAAAAACTAGCTTCTTACTGCGATAAAATACTGCTTCTGCATAAGGGAAAACAGATAGCATTCGATACACCTGAATACATTTTTTCCAGAGATGATCTGGATTCAATTGGCGTGCTGCCGCCTGTATATACACAGGTGTGCAAAACGCTCTCTATTTCAAAGAAAAGTGAAAAAGACAAGATCATTTATCCGGTGACATTTCAGGATGTTGAGAAACTAAAAGGTTTTTTTCCCGAGCATCTTGTGGGGAGAATAACAAGTTCAGAAGATGATTCCATAGTTAAAAATCCCGTTTTTCAAATTGAACATTTAAGCTTTTCCTATAACCCAATGGTTTCTGTAATTGAAGATGTGAATCTGACATTTAGAAATGAACCAACAGCAATTATTGGTCAGAATGGTGCCGGGAAGACAACATTGGTTAAGCTGCTGAAAGGGCTAATAAAGCCCGCATCCGGAAGTATTTTGTTTGAAAGAAATGACACGAAGAATCAGACGGTTGCTCAGCTGTCTGCACAAATTGGATACGTCTTTCAGAATCCGGATGACCAGATATTTAAAAATAAAGTGATGGATGAGATCATGGTTGGTCCTTTGAATCTTGGCTGGAGTAAGACAAAGGCGAAGGAGAGTGCCAGGGATGCTCTGGAGATGGTCGGATTGATCGATAAGGCAGAACAAAATCCATATGATCTTGACCTGTCAGAGCGAAAGTTAATTGCCGTTGCATCTGTAATTGCAATGAATCCGAAGGTTTTGATTCTGGATGAGCCGACTATTGCACAGGATGTAAAAGGAAAAGAGATCATCGGGAAACTGATTACTTCTCTTTTTGCACGGGGGAAACTTATTATAACAATTCTTCATGATATGGATTTTGCTGCAAAATATTTTAATAGAATCATTGTAATGGCGCATGGAAAGATCCTGGCGGATGGTCCAAAAGAAGAAGTTTTTTATCGCACAAATACTCTGAAACAGGCGCATCTTGAACAGCCGCATGTCACATCTCTGTGCAGAGAACTGGGATATGAGGGCGTGTTTTTGGACACAGACGATCTCAACGCCTAATTACTATATCTGGCAGAGGGTATCATGGAAGGAGGGAGTATGAAAAAGGTAAAGTTCTTTATTTTTTCCCGGAGTTTCCTATGAATCCTATGAAGAATAATAAAGAAGTCGATGAGATAGGTGTAAAAACTTATAGCATCGGCTCCTTTTCATTATCCTTCGGGTATGATACAATGATACACAGATTACTCGGTGCGAAAGTGCGCCTGTACTTTAACTTGAATACTACTAATGAAAGGAAGAATGTGATACACAAATTTTATGTTGAGATTAACAGATATACGAAAAGCATATAAAACCAATGATTTTACCCAGACGGCGTTGGACGGAGTCTCAATGGCATTCAGAGATAACGAGTTTGCTGCGATTCTGGGGCCTTCCGGTTCCGGAAAGACGACACTGCTCAATATTATCGGGGGATTAGACCATTATGATTCCGGGGATCTGGAAATTGATGGGATATCGACAAAGAAATATAAATCAAGTGACTGGGATACGTATCGCAACAATCGAATTGGTTTTGTCTTCCAAAGTTATAACTTGATTCCACATCAGACGATACTTGCGAATGTAGAACTTGCACTTACACTTAGTGGTGTTTCACCGACAGAACGCAGGGAACGGGCAATTAAGGCGCTGGAGGAAGTGGGACTAGGTGAGCATATCCGGAAACTTCCGAGCCAACTCTCAGGAGGGCAGATGCAGCGTGTCGCAATTGCAAGGGCACTGATTAATAACCCGGAGATTCTGCTGGCTGATGAACCGACCGGTGCACTGGATACGAAAACAAGCAGGCAAGTGATGGATCTTCTTCAGAAGATTGCAAAAGACCGTCTTGTCATCATGGTGACGCATAACCCGGAATTGGCGGACGAATATTCTAATCGAATTATCCGTCTGCAGGATGGAAAACTGATTGATGACACCAATCCCCTCGATCCTGACAAAGAGGAACAACGGCCGGCTGAAGAACCGCATAAAGTTGGAATGTCTCTTTTTACGGCAATTTCACTTTCACTTAGCAATTTGATGACAAAAAAGGGCCGTACCTTTATGGTTGCCCTGGCAAGTTCTATCGGTATTATAGGAATTGCCGCTATCTTGGCTCTGGCAAATGGAATTGATGAGTATATAGAAACTACGGAAGAAGAGACCATGAGTATCTATCCTCTGACTATTCAGGAAAAGGGATTTGATTTTGAGAGCCTGCTGGCCAGTGCGGGACAGAGGGCAAATGATTCAGATGATAAATCTGGATCAGAAGCTGAGAAATCAAAGGAAGATTCTTCGAAAAAATCTAAAACAGAAAAAGTAAAAGAACAAAAGATTGTCGAGAGTATCTTTCAAAACCAGAATAAAAACGATTTGAAATCATTTAAAGCTTATATCGAAAAAAACAAATCGAAGATAGACCCAAATGTAAAAACGATTCAGTATGTATATGATGTTACTCCACAGATTTACCTGGATAATACGGACAAAAGTATTGATCAGGTGAATCCGGATGCACTGCTTACTAGTTATGGATTTGGTGCAAATGCAGCAATATTCGGTTCATCGGGTTCAATGGGAATGGATGCTTTTCATCCATTGCCAGGTCCAAGTACGATGTATGACAATCAGTATAAGATCAAGGCCGGGCGATGGCCGAAAAAGTATGATGAGACAGTTCTTGTTCTGATGCCCGATGGAAGTATCTCCGATTATGTGCTCTACGCAATGGGACTGCGGCAGAGAAGCGAACTAAAAGATATGTTGAATGCTCTGCTTGACAATCCGGATACAAAGGTAAAACTCGATAAAAACAATATTGATCTGACCTATGATAAACTTATGTCGGCAAAGTTCAAGGTAATCAGCCCGGCGAGCCGTTATCAGTATGATGACAACTATAAAGTATGGGTTGACCGCTCCGATAACAATGAATATATGAAAAAGGTTCTTTCGAATGGAATGGATCTGAAAGTAGTCGGTGTTGTACAGCCGGATCCGGATGCAAAGGCTACTTCATTGTCACCCGGAATTAATTATACGCCGGAGCTTATTACTAAATTAATGAAAGAAGCGGAAGATTCAAAGGTTGTAAAACAACAGATTCAAAACCCGGAGGTGAATGTACTGACCGGCAAGACTTTTGCAGAGGAAAAAGACAAGGATGCACAGAAGGACTTTGATTTTGCCGATCTTTTTACCATCGATGAGAATAAGATGAAAGAAGCATTCAAGATCGATGAATCGAAAATCAACTTGGATTTCTCAAACCTCGGCGATATGTCTGAACTCGACTTGTCAGGGTTCGACCTTTCCGGGATTGACGTGTCGGGACTTGATATGTCAAAGATGGACTTATCCAATATCGATCTTTCGGGGATTGATATGTCTGGATTTGAAATCGACCCTGGAAGCATAAAGCCGCCAAAAATCGATTTAGAAGGATTGAATGGAGCACTGGAGGAGAAGATTCGGATTCCGGAAGAAGCACTAAATAAAATCATGGGAGATATACTGAAAGATTTTTTGAGTGATCCAATAAATAGTGGTGTTACCGATCCCGCTGAAATCATTGCCAATTTTCAGGAATATATTAGCAGACCGAAAGTCCAGGAAACGATTGCCAGAGAAATTAATAAAGTGGTAAAAACTTCAGGTATTGAAGAGATAGTAAAAAAAGCTGTTTCGGATTATATACAGACGGCTCTTGCATCCTATGTACAGGAGGTATCGGCTTCTATACAGGGTCAAATGAAAAGCCAGATGGCCAACATCCAAGAGCAATTGGCCGCTCAGCTTCAGTCACAGATTCAAAGTGCACTGCAAAGCCAAATGAAACAGGTTATGGGGCAGTTGGAAAACCAGATTAAAGACCAGATGAGCAGCCAGATGACGAAAGTTGGAAAACAGCTGCAGACTCAGATTGAGAGTAAGATGAAGCAATCTATGAAACAGCTTCCCGGGCAGCTGCAAAATGCAATCAGTATCGATCAAAATGCATTTACCTCTGCATTTAAAATAAACAGGACAGAAGATGAAATCATGGATCTGATGACAACCATGCTTAGGCAGGCGGACAGCTCTTACGACAATAATATGAAAAAGCTCGGATATGCGACAGTGGATAAACCCCAGCAGATCAATTTTTATCCAAAGAATTTTGACTCAAAGGGGAAAATTGTGAATTTCCTGGATGGGTATAACAAAAAGATGGAGAAATCGAAAGACAAAGAAAAGAAGATCAGCTATACCGATCTCGTAGGAACGATGATGTCATCCGTGACTGATATTGTCGACACCGTTAGCTATGCACTGATTGCATTCGTCGGAATTTCACTGATTGTCTCTTCGATTATGATTGGAGTCATCACCTATATTTCTGTTCTTGAACGAAAGAAGGAAATCGGAATTTTACGTGCTCTTGGAGCCAGCAAGAAAGATGTTCGAAGGGTTTTCAATGCCGAGACACTGATCATTGGCTTCTCCGCAGGAATGCTGGGTGTTGTGGTGACCTATGTGTTAACTATCATCGCCAATATCATCGGCTATAACAAACTTGGAATTAAAAATATCGCCCAGCTGCCTTTTAATGCAGCCCTGGTTCTAATAATAATCAGTATGCTGCTGGCATTTATATCCGGACTGTTTCCGGCATCGGCGGCAGCGAGAAAAGATCCGGTTGAAGCGCTGAGAAGCGAGTAGTGCGTTTGTCGTGTTTCTAGGTCAGGCTTTTTCATGCAAGTATGAAAAGCCTGACCTTTTGAACTTCGGTATCATTACATGTTGTTTTCCATTATTTCTCCGCAGGCAATTTTTGATCCGGAATCACCGGAAGGTTGTGTCTTGAAGTCATCGGGCATATCGTGGATTACTACGGTACGGCCAACTACTTCCTGTGGGATAAAACGATCGGTAAAGAAGATTAAGAGTGCATATCCTCTGTCTGCCTGAAGTGGAGGCATATCTCCGACATGATTCGGATGATCACATCCATGGGGATTATAATGCTCTCCAGCATCGGCAAAAGGATCATCTTCGTTTCCGGAACATTTTCCGCCTTCGTGTATATGAAATCCGAAGAAATGTCCGTCACAGTAATTTTCACCTTCCGGAAGGCCAGTCACTTCGGCTGCTACCAATGTACCACCCCAGAGTGGGAAGAAGTACACAGAGCCTTGAATTTCATAATATTCTTCGCTCCCATAAACCAGTGCATATGCTTCAGGTTCGGCTTCACAGATGGAATACAGAGCGCTGATTAGATTTTTTCTCATATCATTTACCCAACTTTCCTATATATTTTATTCCTAATTTTCACAGGAACCATCACAGGGAGGGCAGGTTGTCGGAGCGTCGTAGCTTGGATTATAGGCGTAGAAGTTCTTGGAATCAAGCTGTTCCTGAACAGAACGCAGAGCTTCGCCGAATCTTTGAAAATGTACGATTTCACGAGCTCTTAAGAATCTGATCGGGTCTGCGACTTCCGGATCCTTTACAAGGCGCAGAATATTGTCATAGGTCTTTCTGGCTTTTTGCTCTGCAGCGAGATCCTCGAATAAATCTGCAAGCGGGTCACCGACCGATGAGAATTCATTTGCATTAAAGGGAACTCCTCCTGCAGACTGCGGCCATATGCCAACAGTATGATCCACATAATAATTGGCAAATCCACCTTTTTCAATTTCTTCTGGGGTTAGATCGCAGGTCAGTTGATGTACGATCGTAGAAACCATCTCAAGATGTGCCAGTTCCTCAGTACCTACATCATTTAAAACACCCATTGTAATACGGTTCGGAGCTGCAAAACGCTGCGAGAGATAACGCATAGAAGCACCCATCTCACCGTCAGGTCCACCGTATTGTAATAACCTATAATTTTATATCAAAAAATAAAAGACACTTCTTACGATCAAAAACAATCTTATCGACAATACTCCGGATAAAGTTCCCCTTTACCTCATAGGATGCAGTTGGATCTTTTAATATTTCATAGACATTTTTTATTTCTTTC
>ENA-UOOI01003366-UOOI01003366.1-fermentation-metagenome-genome-assembly--contig:-NODE-3366-length-12161-cov-8.225260_pt1 | contig 12161 bp, 13 predicted proteins | sample MGYA00245779_ERZ724027 | MGnify/ENA primary metagenome ERZ724027 (study PRJEB28704, sample SAMN03018318) | fermentation metagenome | biome: anthropogenic terrestrial biome; feature: soil; material... | reverse complement strand
CTCCGACCTCGCTCATGCCGGCGCCCATGGCGTCGATGATGTCGGTCGCCTGCATCCCGGCGGCCTTGGCGTCCGCGGCGGCCTTCTGGATGCCGGGGACCTTGTATGCTACCATCGCCGCTGCGATGGCTTTTCTCTCTTTCTCAAACATTGTCATCAAACCCTCCTTCACACTTGTTTGTGTTCACTGCCCCAAAATTCTCAAGGCTTGAATTACAGATTGCATATTGTGTATATATTGATATTGATAATGTCATAATCTTTTACTATAAATTAAATTTTATAATGATTAATACACTATAATAGAATACTATGATGATGGATGTGTAATGGATACCAAAGGATCTATTTCCATCCATATTATAATAGATAAACGCTGGTAAGATGAAAATTCATTAACAAAGAATGAAAAATAAAGTGTAAATTCAGCATCACATATTTAAAAATTCTTATAGCCTTAGTGAATTATATAAAATAAATTTGATGATATAATCATTTATTATCTAATTTATTTCAATATTTTATTGATTATGTCAATGTATATATACTAGCAGATAAATTTTGATACTGTAGAGTAAAAAAGCTCTGCCGAGGCAAAATAAGTGCTCACTTATCAGCTTTGAACAAAGGAGGACACATTAATGAATAGCATAAACGCGAGAGCTAAAGAAGCGGTGATGAAGTATGATATCGACGAATCTAAAAAAATTGCTCATGAGGCTGTAAAAAATAAAATCGATCTCGTTGAGCTGATACAATCAGGTTATACTTCGGGAATAAATGAGGTTGGAAAACTCTTTGATGAGAAGAAATTGTTTCTGCCCCATATAATGGCCGCCGCGAATACTATGAATGCTGCGCTGGAAATACTCAGCCCCGAGCTTGAGAGACAGGGGGTTAGTTCTGGCGAAGGCCTGGGAACGTTTGTTATTTGCACCATTGAGGGAGACATCCATTCGATTGGAAAAGACATCGTTGCTATAATGTTAAAGATAGCAGGATTTAACATCATAAACATAGGAAGGGATGTCCCTCTCGACACAATTGTAAAGGCATGTACGGATAACAAAGCGCGCCTTGTGGGGACCTCTGCTCTCATGACTTCTACAATGACGAACCAGAAGCTTTTAGAGGAGAAATTAAGAGCTGCTGGAATCAGGGATAATATCATAACAAATGTGGGTGGGGCCCCTGTAACACAGGATTGGGCGGACGAAATTGGAGCGGACATATACACGGAGAATGCGTCTGATGCCGTCGTAAAAATGACTAGAGCAGTTAAGGATTGAACAATACGCGGACGTGATTTTATGGACGCGGAAGAGATGAGATTGAGGAGTCGTCATAAACGTATCAAATACGGTTACATAATGGGCGTATTCCTGGCATTGCTCTGGGGACTCTGGTATGTTCCCGGTAGCCTGATGTGGGTGATAGATCCGTTCGTCAGTTTCTACAATAATGTTTCACTGACTTACGGTGATACCGGAGGTATGATTCTGACGGCAGTGCTGATAAGTGCCGCTAACGCCTTGTTCGCAACTATTGTGCTGTTTATCTGGAATATTTACATGGGTAAACTACATGAAATTAAACGCACCGTTGTAGAAATCAAATCCGTGGGCAAATATCTGTTCGCTGCGGCAGTTTGCGCCGGACCGATGGCAGTATTCGGATCATATCTGGCGACTGGTTTTGCTGGTGCGGCCTTCTCGGCCGTTGCCGCATTGGCCTTCCCACTTGTGACAACGATACTCACGACGAAATTTGCAGGGCAGAGGTTATCCGGAAGAGCCATTACCGGCATTGTGATGGTCGTAATAGGGTGCATGTGTATCTACATGATAGGGCTGCTTGATGAATTAAAGTCTGGAAATATGAGGGCAATGGGATATATCGGAGGCCTCTTGGCCATATTGGGGTGGGGCCTCGAAGGGCTTGTGATCGCCAAGGGAATGGATGTCGGGGATCCTGATGCTGGATTCCACATCAAGATGTTTTCCGAAGTGTTCATATGGTGGATCGTGGTTCTGCCTGTTCTTTTCATAGCGGGCGTACCTGTTTTCAACTACGTTGGAGAGTTTTTCACTAACCCCTCGACGTTGCTTGTCTTAATATGTTCAGGGTTTGCTTTTGGATTCTGCACCATATGTTACTACAAGGCATACCCGATGATCGGAGCGGGTAGAGCCGCCGGCCTCAGCGCAATGAATGCTATGGTCGCAGTAATAGTCCTTTTTGTCCTTACTGGAGCAGTCCCTGCGTGGACAATTGTCTTTGGAGGGATCTTGTGCACTATCGGAATAATAACCATGGTTTACGAGAAGGAAGAGAATCTTGAATCCATAAGAGGAGAGCAGGAAGTGGCAGAATGATGGAGGGGAGACCAATAAAATTCCGTCTTCTTGAATTATTCAGCGAAGGCGAGAAGTGGAACTACGAAGTAATCAAGCAGCTGCAAAGCGAGTATAAGGATTTCAAAGGCGATTATAAGGGCAACGTGATCAACTTCAACATAATCGAGATAGCGACCGCTGGATTCATAATTCAGAGGGAGTCTAAAATCGACACAGATAATGTTTATCGCGAAGGCTCTCTGCTGATGAAATATTCTATCTCGACTCTTGGGGTTGAACAGTTAGAGAGACTGAAGAAAAATCTGTACAAGAGGAGGAAGTAAAATGGACAACTGGCAGGCCATTATTGATTTCTTTGCCGGAGGAATTCCGGGATCCGAATACATCTGGTTCCCGATAATAGTCGGAGTTGCAGCCTCGGCACTTTGGGTTGCAAAAAGAATGGTAAGTGATATTTGAAAGCAATAGTAAAAAGGAGGAGAAAAAATGAAAGGAAAATATGAAATATTGAGCAGAGCGGAAATGGAAAGGATCCATGAAGAAACGATGAAAGTTCTCATGAATCCAGGCATCAGAATTCAACACAAGGATGCTAGAAAGGTATTCAAAGATGCAGGATGCGAAGTGGACGAAAAAACCGAGGCTGTGAAAATACCTAGGAGCCTTGTGGAAGAGGCCGTCAAATCAACGCCTGAAAAATTCAAGCTGTACAGCCGTAACGGAGAATTCGACCTAGATATGGTCAGCGACGGTTCAGTGGTGAATTACAATACCTTTGGTGTCGGAAGCAAGATGGTGGATTACCTCGGACCTAACAGGTTCAAAACCAGGAACAGCACCCTCAAGGATATCAGAGAGATTGCACAGGTTACAGAAGCCTGCGACAATATCAACTGGTTCTGCTCGCCCGTATCTGGTATGGAACTTGCGTCGACGGATCTTTGCCGTGCCACCCGCGAGGTGGATTCCATAATATCCTACAGTTCCAAGCCGGTCATGCTTGATGCAAGACCCGAGTGCATGCCTTACTACTTCGATATGCAGAAGGTCCTATACGGAGATGAAAATGAGGCATGGAACAAACCGTTCCTCATCATGACCATGTGCCCTTCCAGCCCTCTACAGCTGGATTGGTCGCTCTGTGAATTGTGTTTGCACGCGCATGAATACAATTTCCCAGTATCGATGCTTAGTATGGCAATGAGCGCCGCGTCATCTTCCATACACCTTGCAAGCACAATGGTTACTCATAACGCAGAAGTACTGGCGGGCATAACGCTGACGCAGCTTGTCAAACGGGGACTTCCGTGCACATATGGAAGTTCCACCACATGTTTTGACCTGTATTCGGGCACAGCTCCGGTCGGTTCGCCCGAGCTCGGTATGATAAGCGCAGCCGTTGCACAGATGTCGCAGTTCTACAAGATTCCCGCGATCGTCGCAGGAACCTAGGGAGATTCGAAAATACCGGATGGTCAGGCTGCACATGAGAAGACTATTACGTCCATCCTTCCCGCATTGGCCGGGGCCTCGAACATCTATGGTGCAGGTATGTTGGAACTTGGAATGTCGTTCTCTCTTGAGCAACTGGTCATCGACGACGAAATCAACGGCATGAATTATTTCCCATATAATGGGATTGAGGTTAACGAGAATACGTTGGACTATGACGGAATAAAGAGAGTGGGAATCGGACACGACTTCCTTGGAGAGAAAAACACAATGGAGCATATAGATATGCCGTCCAATCCCAAACTCTTCAACCGTGACATGTTTGAAACATGGGTCAGAGGAGGGAGCAAGGATTTAACAACCGTAGCTCACGACAGGGTTGTAGAGATTTTGAAGAACGAACCTCAGAGAACTCCGCTCTCCTCGTCTCAGCGCGCAGATATGGACCGCATAATCAAGGCATCGGACGTGACCTGCCCGCGCTTGTAAATCGTAAAAACCTTTATACACTGGGCTTTGCCCAGTGATTTTTTATCTTTAAATATAAGGTGTTGCTAGAATAGCCTTATTGCATTTAATCAAAAACCCGAGTTTGACATCACGGAAAATGACCGAACGAGCTTCCGCCGATTATTCCTTCTTTTTAAATTCAATCTGATCAATCGGTTAGCTGTTCTCGAGCGTTATAAACCATGAATTATCTCCTGTCCTGTATTTTCGGCGCTGGGACAGACGTTTTTAAGTACCAAGGGCGCTGGTTATGCGACATATTTTCTGCAAGCCAGGAGGAACGAGTAGGGCAAATCGGGATTCGAGTAATAGTATATGTGGGGAAATCCTGCAATGACTCTGTCGGAACCGTGGATGCATGTGTACTTTTTTCCAGAGGTCTTCTCTGCCGTCCAATCCTGACCGCAGCTTTCACTGTCCCAGTAGTGAAATTCATGGCCTTTGATGGAGCTATTCTCAGGAAGCATCTGGCCATTGCCGGGGACCAGGGTGACGTAGCCGAATCTTGTAAGTCTGCGCGTGTTGAAGGTCTTTCCTTTGATATATCCGACCATCGGCCAGAATTTGTGTTCATGATCTTCAAGTTCTTCGTGGAGATACATGAACCCTCCGCATTCAGCCATGCAAGGCATTCCTCCGTCAAGTTTTGAACGGATATCATCAAGCATCGAACTGTTTTTGCTCAAAGCTTCGGCATGCATTTCTGGATATCCCCCTGATAAGACAAGTCCTTTGATTCCCTCCGGAAGTTTGCTGTCGGTCAAAGGGGAGAATCCCACGATCTCGGCACCGCATTGTGCCAGCAGTTCCAAATTATCTTCATATGTAAAACAGAAAGCATCATCTTGGGCCACAGCGATCCTGATCTTCTCTCTTAGTTTTTTTATTACCGGGACATTAACTTTGATATCGGGCGCATGGCCGGCGATTTCGATTATCCGGTCAATATCGACAGTATTTTCAAGTAGTTTAGCCAGCTCTGAAAGTTTGGCTTTCAGCCCTTCGATCTCATTCGGTAGAACAAGTCCTAAATGCCTGCTTTCCAGTAACAGATCGGTCACCTTGGGAACGTATCCTAGAACCTCCGTCCCGGTCTCGCGTTCGATTGCAGGTTTAAGCTCCTTATATGTCCGCTCGGACATCTGGTTCAGTATTACTCCGCGTATGCTGTTTTTGCGGAATTTCAAAAAACCGTTTATTACAGGAATACAGGATATGCTAGTGCCTTTGCAATCTATCATCAATATCACGGGCGCCCCTATTTTCTCGGACACGTCGTACGAGCTCGCTTCTGTGGAAGCTGTTGCGATCCCGTCATAAAATCCCATGACTCCCTCGATTACCGAGATGTCCATGCCATCGGCAGATCTTGCGAACAGATACCTGAGCGTATCGTCGTTGCAAAAGAAAGCATCGAGGTTCTTCGATCTGGCACCTATGACGCGACTGTGAAACATCGGGTCGATGTAATCGGGGCCGCATTTGAAAGAAGCGACTTTCATCCCGCGATCCACCAGCGCTTGGAGGATCCCGCATGTGATCAACGTTTTACCGCTTCCGCTGGCCGGAGCGGCGATCATAAACCTGGGAAGGCTCAAGCGGAGCTCCCCCTGCACAATGTAATATATATGGGGTTATGGGCCGTCATCAGATGATAGCTACCGGCCATCCTGGCTTTAGATATGTTGACGCAAAAGGTCTCTTCTTCTATGACATTCAGATCCTTCATGCAACGCGCGGTTTCAGCCATGGTCTCCAGGGTGACCGAAGTGATCGCGATACGTATTTTCGGATTCTTTTCAAGCAATGTGCTCATCACGTCTTTCAGTTTGCCCGTCGACCCGCCTATGAACGCATGTGTGGGTGCAGGGAGGCCCGCAAGCGCTTCGGGCGCATCTCCCCTGACGACGGTGACGTTGGGTGTTCCAAACTTCCTGCAGTTGAGCGATATCAGCGCAGAGGCCGCATCGTCCTTCTCAACGGCATAAACATGTCCGGATACGGCAACAGATGCCATTTCCACTGAAACGGAGCCCGTCCCGGCCCCGACATCATAGACCACGGAATCACTGCACAGTTTAAGCTTGGCCACCGACAGGGAACGGACCTCGCTCTTGGTCATAGGAGCATCGCCTCTTATGAAATCGTCATCCGGCATACCTATGGGATTTCTATCCGAAGCCTCGGGGTTCTCTATGAGAGCTACGCAAAGCACCCCGAACTCCTTGTCGAGGAGGTCATGCGGTTTTCCAACCGTCACCTTCTCTTCCCAAGTCCCGAAATCCTGACCTATGGTCAAGTTTACGTTGCCCATGTTGTAGTCGACGAGTTCGGAACACATTCTTCGGACCGAATCTTCTCCGCTGAGCAGGGCGAAGACCTTTTTGTGGCGTTTTGCAAGTCCGACGAGGTTGCAGTCCCTGCCGTGGGCACTGGTCAGAAAAGCATCGTCCCACGAAGTCCCGATCTTTGAAAAGAAGTACGAGACCGACGATATTCCGGGCAATACTCTGACTTCGAGCTTATCATGGTCCAGCCTGTCGATAAGTCCCTTGGTCCCGCTGTAATATCCCGTGTCTCCGGACATCAGTACTACGATCTTACGGTAATGAACGTTACTTTCTATGTAGTCGGCAATTCTATCGGAACGATATTCTACATATGTGTCGGCATTGCCCGTATCTACGGACTCCAACATCCTGGAGGCGCCTATCGCCAGGTCTGCATCCGCAATCGCGTTGAGCACTTCGAACGTAATGCCGTCTGTGTTTCCGACGCCTATCCCTACGATGGTTACGAGGCGTTTGCCGATTTTCGGTTCTCGGATCGAGAATACTTTCAAAAGCATCTCTTCCGCTTCCTCCAGAGCGACACCATCTTCCTCTGACGGACGCCCGATAACTATCACTTTGACTCCTGCTCTTGCGGCGGCTGCGATCTTTTCATCGAACCCCCCCGCGCTGCCGGAATCCTTGGTGACGAGGTACTCGGCATCGACATGTTTCAGCATGGCATAGTTCAGTTCTTCAGAGAAGGGGCCCTCCATGCATATCAGGTTCTTTCCTTCGAAGCCTAGACGAGAGCATTTTTCTGCGACCGAAGGGATGGAAAGGACCCTTGCGAAAACCCTTTTCCTGTATTCGGGGATCAATGTGAATTCCGCCAGTTCGTTGCTTCCTGTGGCTACGAGGATGTTGCCCTCTTTACCGATTAAAAATTCGGCAGCGGATCTGGTGTCCGGCACGGTGACAAACTGTTTATTGCTGATGCTTTCGGGCCTTGTTATGCGTATAAGGGGACAACCGCTGATGTCACAGGCCTCCATTATATGGGCGGATTTGCGGACAGCGTACGGGTGTGTGGCATCGACGACCACGTCGTATTCTTTCATCTCCTCTGCCATTTCCATAACTCCGCGTATGCTGTCGACTCTGACGTTCTCGCTTTCCTCTATGACCGTCATTCCGTATTCTGTCGCCATGCTGACCGTGACCTTTATTCCGTTACGGGCAAGAAATTCCGTTATCTCGCGCCCCTCCGTGGTACCGGCAAACACCAATGCTCTACCAATCATATCACTCATCTCCAAAATCCGCCGAGAAAGGTTCCTTTACGACCGCCACGGTCACGCCGCCATCGCTGGTCTTCTTTATGATTAGTTCGCCTCTGGGCGAGGCCGCCATCGCCGCCCTCTCGCATACACAGTCCACTCCGGTCGTACCTCTGACAAAATCAGATTTTGAATATCCGATGTCCGGGAGCATGTTAAGTTCCGATGACGAGTAGAATACTGTAGGTATCTTATTTTCTGCGGCGAACTCGACGAGTCCCCCCTCATCTTCTTTGATATCGATGCTCGCGACCATCCTTACGCTATTTATCGACACGTCCGCAGAATCCAGCACGGACTATACCAGTTTCTCTATGTCTTCCCTGCGGGTTCCCTTTCTGCATCCTATTCCCAGTATGTGGTTTTTCGGGAAAAGGCGCAAAGTCCTCACATATGGTTCTTTTTTAAATCCTGATGTGATGTAAATTCCAATGTCCCCGCCTTCCGATGGAGTGAGGCAATGCGGAATGTCGCCATGAACGGGATAGTCGCTTTTCAGTCCCACGGATCTGCCGTCCAATACGGCGGCGGAGACTTCCTTGGCGAGCGTCATGTTCCCGATGTTCATTTCCAGGGAGACCGCGAACGAATCCACCGAGAACTTGCCGTTGATGTCGGTCGCTGTAGTGATCACTGGCTCTGCGCCTATGGCGGAAGCAATGCTGTGCGCTAGGATATTAGCGCCGCCAATGTGTCCCGATAGAAGCGGTATGCAGTATTTGCCCAGCTCGTCGACGCACACCACGGCCGGATCCGTCATCTTACTTCTGAGGTGGGGAGCTATCGCCCTTACGGCTATGCCCGCGGCCCCCACAAAGACAATGCCCTCCGCCTCTTGGAAGGCGGCCCCGGTCCATTCGGATATTGGAACATCGATCTTCTCGCAGCGCGAGTCTCCCGAGGTCTTGGAGAATAAGCGGAACTCTTTTTCCTCAAGCATCCGGGATATATCCGCTGCTTTCGAACATCCTTTGGCCGAGAAAGCTACGATATAGATCATAGCGTCCCACCCATCGCCTTCAGCAGGTCGGCGGCCCCAGGAGTACCGCCTATCAGGCCATATTTCGATGAAAATACGAACGCTCCGCATTTTATTCTTCCGCCTGTGCGGTGGTTCATATAAAATTCAATTTTTTTCGATACGAGGTCCATCGTCAACGGGATCGCCCCGTCCCTGTCCAAAACGTCGAGCGCATCATCGGTCGAGACGCATTCCATTATTTTACGGACAGTCTCAACGGATGCTCCGGACAGTGCCGCGTTTGCGGCAAGAATCTCCATTCTGGCGTCCGCCTCGCGCGAATGTGTGTTCATCACGCCTCCTGCCAGTTTCACCAGTTTTCCCAGGTTTCCCACTAAAAGCAATCCCTCGAAACCCAGTTCACAGGCATGATCCAATGTTTCACCGATGAAGTTGCTGCATTTCACTGCGGATTCCGGATCGAGGCCGCCTATAGACCTGATATATCCTTCGCCGTAGTTCCCCGGGACGACCAACAGATATCTGCATCCTTCATTTTTTCTTACGTTCATTTCAGTCTTTATAGTGTCGACCACAGCTCTTTCGCTCATAGGCTCTACTATTCCGGAGGTACCTAGTATCGATATCCCTCCTTCGATTCCGAGACGCGGATTAAACGTCCTTTTCGCAAGTTCTTGACCATCAGGTATAGATATTACTACGTCGAATCCACCATCATATCCGAGTGTCATGCGAATGCCTTCCAAGGCCTCGGATATCATACTTCTCGGTACACGGTTTATCGCCGCGGCGCCCACGGGCTGGTCCAAACCCTTCTTGGTGACCCTCCCCACTCCCGGTCCGCCGTCTATCTTTATTCCGTCATCCGCAAGGTGCACTTCCGAGAATACAAGATGGCCGTCCGTCACATCAATGTCGTCCCCGCCGTCTTTACGGACCGCGCATCGCACCCATCCTTCGCCGCGGGAAGCATCTTCCACGGGAAGGTCAAGGGCGATGCCTCTGGGTGTGACCACCGTCACCGAAAGAACGTCCGTGCCGTTTATCAGCATCTCGGCCGCCGCCTTGGAAGCGGCAGCTGCGCAGGTTCCAGTAGTATGCCCTCTTCTTAACATCCTACCTCCGATATTGATGTACATCCCGTTATCGCTTTCTTTCCATGCCATAGCCGATCAGATAGGGTTGGATATCTTATCCAAATTATAACAGTTGCCTTCAAACAGTGCATGTTGGGTATTATCAAAATATGTCATATCAGGTAGTTATGTTTTTATGAGTTGGGTGTTCCATCCAACTTAAATATCCGCAACCCATGCCTGTGCAACAGGAAGTCAAGGAAGTACTCGAATGACGGGAAAATTATATGGAATAGGCGTCGGTCCGGGAGACCCGGAACTCTTGACCGTCAAAGCGAAGGGCATGCTGGAGGGTGCTGCCGTCATCGCTTATCCGGTCAACAGGAGAGGGGAAGAAAGCACGGCCATGGAGATAGTCAGGGGCGCTGTGGATGTTTCCGGTAAACGCGTGATCGAACTGATATTCAGCATGGACCCGGACGACAACGTCCGAAGGAGATGCAGGTCCGATGCCGTGAAGGAGCTCGCCGGGATATTGGACGAGGGGCAGGACATTGCCATGGTGACCCTGGGGGACGTGGGGGTGTACAGCACTTATATGTACGTCGACGAGGAGATCAAGGGACTGGGATACGAAACCGAGGTCGTCCCCGGGATACCCTCGTTCTGCAGCGGCGCCGCGAAGGCCAGGATACCGCTCGTGATAGGTGACGAGGGCCTTGCCGTGGTATCGATGGCAAAGAACAACGAAGCATCGCTGGAATCGGCATTATCGGGATTTGACAACGTGGTTGTCATGAAGGCCTGGAACTCCATGGGTTCCCTTCTGGAATCCATCGAAAGGCACGGCATGGGAAAGAAGAATGCAACGGTCATCAGCAACATAGGTATGGAAGGGGAATACATCGGTCCCCTGGACCCGGAAAGAGAATACGGTTACTTCACAACCGTGATCGTGAAAAAAGGGAACGGTGACGGAGAATGATTACCTTCGTGGGAGCAGGACCGGGGGACCCGGAACTGCTGACGATAAGAGGTAAGAAAGCGATCGATTCGGCCGACGTAATAATATATGCCGGCTCATTGGTAAATCCCGCCGTCCTGAGCGGTGCGAAGAAAGACGCAAGGATTTACAACAGCGCTGAGATGGACCTGGACGAAGTCATAGATGTGATGAAGGACGCAGAGTCGAAAGGGCTCGCCACTGCCCGCGTCCACACGGGAGACCCGTCGATATACGGGGCCATCAGGGAGCAGATCGACCGTTTGGACCCGCTCGGCATAAAAAGCGAGGTGATCCCCGGGGTCAGCTCAGCTTTCGCCACGGCGGCCGTGCTGAAGAAGGAGTATACTCTTCCGGATATCAGCCAGACTGTAATTTTCACAAGAATGGAGGGCCGAACTCCCATGCCCCCCGGAGAAAAGCTGAGCGACCTGGCGAAACACCATGCCACTATGGTCATCTTCCTGAGCGTAGGCTTTCTGGAAGAGATGTCGCGACAGCTTATCGAAGGAGGTTACACTGAGAAAACGCCCGTGGCCGTAGTTTATAAGGCAAGCTGGCCCGAACAAAAAATAGTTACTGGCACATTGAAAGATATAGCAGGCAAGGTCAAAGATGCCGGGATAAAGAAGACCGCTCTGACGGTGGTCGGAGATTTCCTCGGCGATGAATACAGCCTGTCTAAGCTCTATGACAAGAGCTTCACCACCGAATACCGCAAAGGAACGGAGGAATGAGATGAAGGGAAAACTTACGATTGTAGGATTCGGCCCGGGTTCGAGGGAGGATATGACGCTCAGGGCCACAAGGTCGATCGAGGACGCAGACGTGGTCACAGGATACACTACCTATGTGGATATCCTCAGAGAATACTTTCCGGAAAAGAAGTTCAAGGCAACCGGGATGATGAGAGAGGTCGACAGATGCAGGTCCGCTATCGAAGACGCGTCTTCCGGCAAGAACGTGGCGATGGTGAGCAGCGGGGATTCCGGGATATACGGGATGGCAGGCATCGTCTACCAGCTGGTCCAGGAGATGAAGGCCGACATAACCGTGGAAGTCGTTCCCGGAGTGACGGCGGCCTCCGCCGCCGCCTCGGTGCTCGGGGCGCCGCTGATGCACGATATGGCGATAATCAGCCTTTCGGACCTGATGACCCCTCTGGAGCTGA
>ENA-UOOI01003364-UOOI01003364.1-fermentation-metagenome-genome-assembly--contig:-NODE-3364-length-12162-cov-3.603205_pt1 | contig 12162 bp, 10 predicted proteins | sample MGYA00245779_ERZ724027 | MGnify/ENA primary metagenome ERZ724027 (study PRJEB28704, sample SAMN03018318) | fermentation metagenome | biome: anthropogenic terrestrial biome; feature: soil; material... | reverse complement strand
AAAGAAAGCTTGCTTTCTGAAGACGGCAGTCTTTTTTGTGTACTTGACGCTCTGCTTTTTTATTCCAGCACCACGGTGATACCGTCTGCTTTCCCGTCTCTAATTTTTTTCGCCATATCTCCTCTGATCCTGTCTGTAAAGGAATAAGTCTTCCCGTCTGCTGTTACTTCGATGGACCTGACCTGATATTCTCCGGGAATGTAATTCTTTTTACTTTCCAGCTCATAGACTACCGGTATTCTCCCCATAAAAGTAGTCTCTATTCGATGCACCTCATCAATCAGATACTCCGGAATGCAGGGTGAAAACTTAAGTGTCAGCCCATCCTCATCCGTTTCATAAGGCTGTCTGCCAAACATCATAATCTCCCAGATCTCCAGAAATTCTGCGGTGGATCCGCTCAGTCTTGCCACAAACCCTTTCCCGTGGTATCTCGGATTCGGGTTCGCGCTGCTCGCGAGAAATGACGAGTTCTCCAAAAGGCTTCTTCCATACTGTTCCTCATCCATAAAAGGTACCAGTGCGTGATGGGCATCCTCCAGAAATTCCCTGTAAAGTCCCGATTTTAAGATTTCCAAAAGATATTTATATTCCATATGAAGCCAGATCGATTCATTCTCCAGCCATCCGGGTGTAAACGCACACGCTCTGCCAAGTTCAAAGCTCGCCTCGGAAAGTGATGCATTTACTTTGTACATCTCCAGTTTTTCATCGTAAATACGACTTTCCCTGATAAGCCTGTATATTTCCTTTCGCTCTTCCTGTTCCGGAGTGATTTTCAGCAGGTGCACGGATCCCTCCAGGAAGTCCGGGGTATTGCATACTTCAAAGTTAAGGGGGACAATACCCTCCGGCTTTCTCTCCCATTTCGTAACCTGATAGTAGAAATAAGTCGGACGCACTTTTCTTCCCAGACGTTTCGCCTTCACTATGCTAAGTTCCAGAATCTGATTGTATTCCTTTATCCTAACTTTTAGATCATCCAAATTCCAGACGGTCGTCTTTCCGTTCACTGTATGTGCCGTTACTTCCCAGAAATGCTCCTTTTCGTCATTAATCCTGTTCCAGAAGTTCACTGCCTGGGAGTCACGCTCCAGTTCCGCCTTATATTCTTTACCTGCCTCATAAACCGCATTTCCAAGCTGCGCCAATTCCTGCGGCAGCTCAATTGTTTTGTCATACTTCTCAGTTATTTTCTCCAGAAAATCAACGACCCTTTTCAGCTCGTAAGTCTCAGCCATGGAAGATCCCAAAAGGCCAGGGAGACCATTCAAAGCATCATACCAGCCGGGTTTTCCACCTTCCATCTCAATTCCCATCCCAAAGGGGTCCAGAGCGGCCATTTTCACGATGACGAGTGCCCACATCTTGGAAATCAGATTTGTCACAAAGACTTTTCCATCCTCGGCTTTCAGGTATCTGTTCCCCGGATCACCGGTGTCCACATTGTCTTTCATATAATGATACTGTCGGATTCCCTTCTCGGTCTCTACATATCTCTGATATCTGGGCAGAAGCTCTTTATCCGCCTGACGGAAATGATAAGTTCCATCTTCAAACAACAGTTGCTCTTCGCGTTCCGGATACACGGAAAGATAAGCCTCGATCAGATCCTGGTTATAGGTCCAGTGATCACACCAGTATCCTTCACCAAATACTGTATTGTCTTCGCTATATGAAAGATCCAGAATTCTTTCAAACAGATTCTGTATCCTGTCTTCATCCGTCAACATCTCTCTCAGGAACATATCGAGTGCACCCGGAGTGAATTCATGGTTCAGGAAACCGGCAATCTGATCTTTCTGCTCTTTATTTAAAGCTGTCTCATTCTTACATAACTCAGTGATATCATATTTCTTCAGGCTGTACGTGACCTTTTCGATGGAAAGCGGATTATATCCATTAATCTGAAGGGCATTGTAAAAGGTCTTAATACTGCTGTCTCCCACAAACGGAGAAAAGTAGATATCACATCGCCGATTCTGACTGACATCCCGGAAATTTCCATTTCCCTGTGAATACATCTCCGGAAGCATAGAAAAATAATTGTAATCCCGCTCCATGTCACCGTGCTTTCTGGAATACAGGTAAAATGTCTTTTTGGGAGAAATACGGATCGGATATCCGCCTCTCAGCAGATTGTCCAAATAATCCTGGCGGCAGTAGGCATCAAAGACAGGATCTCCTGTTTTGACCGCGATTCTGTCTGTAATCTTGCCGGTCAGCTTTTTTGCCATATCCTGTTTTGACCTGAACCATCCATCATTTTCACCGGCACTCACCAGTGTATCAATGAGTTCCTGATGCTCCGCCGTGCCATAAAGCTCGCGGATGACAAGTGTCTCCATTGGTTTCAGTGTTCTCTTTGCAAGGAAAAAGCAGCAGGGAACATCATTGCAGGTAATCTGCTCTTTCTTTTGCAGCTCCTCAATACTTGACTCCTCAAAACCCCATGCCCTTAAAGATGCAGAATCATTTTGAAAGAGAATCTCTTTATCCACAATCACCGGAAGAAGATTTCCAAGGTCATCCCTTGCAAATCCATAATTCGCACCTTCAACCTCCGTCACCTGGGCACTGTCCTCCATACTGGCGCGCACTTTAAATTTCGGAACCCCTGTTTTTTCTTCTAATGTCTGCATCCATGCTTTATTCGTCTGTCCCATCTCTTTCATAGAACTTCCGTTGACACCAAAGGGCAGAACTTCCGCCATTCCATCCGCAGCTTCCAGGCTCATCTCGACTCCCGTAATATTCGTAATTCTGACCTCCCGCATCAGACCGGCTGCGGGCTCCTGAGGAAGGGTTTCATATTCCACTTCAACTCTGTAATCACTTGCCCTCTCCTCGAGCATCAGACTATTCATTCCGATATGCATCCGCTTTTCCTTTCTGAGATCGGCAAATGCTTCTTCATAAACACCGTTCACCTTCATAAATGTGCGAAATCCCAAAAGCGGTGTACGCTCATAAGCCTGATGTGCCGGATAAAACTCCATCATGGCATGGTCTTTATCTTGAATACCGAAGCAGGACACTGCCTGTCCCCTGTTCACATAGTAGCACCAGAGTGGAATCCCGTGTTCTCCGCTGATTCCGGGCAGGAAACTGGAAAACAGAGATTTTTTATGATAATTATCAATCACATAATTTTGTTTTTCATCGATCATTACTAAAATCCTCCTTTATTGTAAATGCACCTTGATCTTATGAACATCCTCTTTTGTCAAATCCCTGATCAGTTCTCTTTTTATCTCGGATTTCCTGGAGTCGAAAGAAATTCTTCTTCCGTCAAGGAGAATCTCCTCGATTTCATAGTCACCGACTTCCAGCTGATTCCGATTCATATATTCTACGTTCAGTTTTCGTCCGGCAAAGTTAAACCTGACAGAAGCACATCCTGATTTGTCAAATTGTTCTGCCAGAAGCTGTGGCAGAAGACACAGGTTTCCTTCATGACCACGGACACCATACATCTGGGAAAACACAGTCAGCGCCATCCAGCTTGCGGCACCCGTAAGCCAGGTATACATTCCTCTCCCGTCGGGATCAAAATACTCCGGTATCCCGGGATAGATCCTGCCGGAATCAAAATCTGCAGACTGCTCATACAGGCTCTTTATCACTTTGAAGCCTTCCTTGGCGAATCTTCTCTCATATAACGCATAGGCATACATCACCGCCATATGACAGAAGACCGCTCCGTTTTCTTTATTACCATAGGCAAACCCGAACATTCTTCCAAGGTCCATCTTCGTCTCATGAAAATCTGTATTCAGGCGGTATCCGCCGGCCTTTCGATCATACAGATAGCGATCCGCCGCATGTGTGATCCGTGAAACCTGTTCATCCGTTGCCGTACCCGAAAGAATTGCAAAAACCTGGCCGGTGATCATCATCCGCACACCATTCTGTGACTGCTCAACCGGATTTCCATGATTGTCATAATATCCGTTAAACCACAAACCTCCATCACTGTCTTCCACCGTTTCAGTCATTCTAATATGGTTCTGAATCCATGTACTCATTCCATCGAGCTGGCGGATAAGTTTTTCAATCGGATAATCTGTTGTCTTTCCACTGATCCCGCGCTCCGTTTTCTTACAATATTCCTGCAGGATCTGTTGTTTTTCTTCCGGTAACTCATACTGCTCTGGCTCTGTCCCAAGAAGAACTGTGATTTCCTCAGCCAGATCTACCTGCCGAACCATTTTATGTTCATTCAAATACCTTAACAGCTTTGCCATATCCCTCATATTTCCGGCATAAGCTGCTGTAAACGCAACGCTTTCACCTTTCTCTGACGCCATGTCGAGAGCATCATTCCAATCCGCTCCCCGAAGGCGCATATGATTATGGTCACCCACATCATAAAACTGCGTCAGCTGTTGAATCAGCAAATGTTCCAGAACTGTACCTTTATAGACTTTCCCATCTTTTGTAGTGAGATAGTGATTCGGGGTGGAGTTCTGTTTCTTATCGATCAGTTCCCCCCGTCGCAGCTGTGCATCATGAAAATATGTGTTTTTTTCAAAAAGCAGATCATAGTCCCCGGAAGCGTCCAGATATAACTGAATCGTCTCATAGGGCCAGTATCCGTGATCCATCCAGACCCTTACAATTTCATTTCTGTCAGCCTTGAATTCACCGGGTTTTGATCCGATAATCGTCGCATTACTTCCATCGATCCTGACCCCGGCGAAAAAGCTGAGCAGATCTCCTCTTACTTTTCCGGGATCATTTAGAATCAATGCCAGGCAGTCCTGCCAAAGATCCCGCCATCCTCTTCCGCCCCTTCCGTAATCATGATAGGGGAGAAATGAGCATCCATAGATTCTTCGAAGTTCAGGCTGCAGCGTCACCCACTGCATCCAAAGATCAAAGTCCGGATCTCCTGCCTTGAACAGAATCGACTTCTGCCTGTTCCAGTATTCTTTCATCTGAGCAAATGCTGCATCCATGCGGCCGGGATCTAAATATTCTTTGCCGCTTGTATCATAGCTCATCACAATCTGAAAACTTGTGGTCTCCTGCGGCCGCAGAGTAATCTCATCAAAACGCAGCGCCGCGATTCCCTCTTTCCCTTCGGCATGATCACCCGCCTTCTTCCAGCGATCTCTGTTCTTATCTCCGGCGTCCTCTGCCGCTTCTTTTTCCATACACACGACTGCCTGAGGCCATGACAGATTGCCGCCTTCTCCGATAAAATCATCCACCAGGGGTATGGCACCGCACGGCCGGTCTTCCATATCCTGCCTGGCATACACACCATAAGATTCTCGGTTGATCTGATGACCTCGCTCATCGAACGTCATGGATGGCATTAACTCTACTCCATCCTCTGTGACATCAAACCTCTGTAAAAGCGAGGTCACATGCCGATGATCCCGAACATGATCCGCACCTCTGCCAAAAAGTAAAATTGCCGTCACGGGAAGCAGACTGACCGGTTGATTCCCTTCATTTACAAACGTAATCTTCATAAGTTCCGCTTTCGTATCCGAAACCGGACAAAAGGAAAGAACCTCTGCTTTCAGTCCGGTTTCGGGGCACTTGCGCACCACTTTCTGCCAGAAAGGACCTGCCGTCATTGATACCACTTCTGTCTGACCCGTATAGCGCCGGGCCTCCTGAGCAGATGACTGTCCGTAAACCGACCACGGACCATATCCTCTGATATAACACCAGAAATTTCGTGAAGGCGCCTGACTGTGAAGATCACACGCACTGACCGGCGGGAGAAGGAACTCATCCTGTGACAGCTTGTTATCACCATGCCCATCCGGAGTGATACTGCTCATAACACCTGCCGGATTCACAAGCGGCAGATATAAGTAACTGCTGTTTTCCGGTTCCTCGAGCATAAAGGAACCATCTTCATCTATAAAATGGTAGCTCAAAAAAAACACCTCCTCTATAACGACATTCAAGTTTATAACATCATTATAGAAGAAGTGTGATTCTCATAAAAGTACTTAGATTAAATAATGGTGTGTTTTTTTGCACAAAACACAGCCTATATTACCCCACCGGAAGAAGAAAGCTTGCTTTCAGATGATGGTATCTTTCTTTAGTTCTGAAGATACTCTGCTTGTATAAAACATTCTTGACTGGTAGAATTATTATGGGTACTGCAAGAAAACGGTAGGCGATTAGTCCCTCAACAGAGGGACTGCACCCTCTGATTACATAGAAATCCTTAATATAGGAAATTTATGAAAGGAGGGATAGCTTTTTATGAGTGATTTCGAATTGTTGTCCATTATGTTTCTAACACTCAACCTAGTAGTTAGGATTTTATTAAACTACATAAATCATACAAAAAAGTAATCGCCCCCAACAAAGTCGCGATTACTTTTTGTAATTAAAACTATTTGGGACTAACCGTCCATCGGCAGTACCTTTTATGACTATATAATAGCAGGAAAAAAAAGATCTGTCAAATATAAAAAAGAAAAAATGCAAATAGTAAATCATATGAGCAGGTCCTTTTTCTATACCTTACTTTTCGATCTGAACCCGTTTTGAGATATCTTCTTTTTCTTTTGCTTCCGGTTCTTCCACAATGCCGCCGAATGGCATCTGTGCTACCAGTCGATACGATTCCGGCAGATCAAATAATTTCTGAACGTTTTCATCGATAACCGGATTGTAGTGTTGCAGTGAAGCCCCGATTCCGAGTTCACGAAGGCCACTCCAAACACTGATCTGAAGCATTCCGCTCGACTGACTTGCCCATACCGGAAAGTTGTCTTTGTACAGGGGGAACTGGCTTTGCATATTCTCTACAATCTGATTGTCATAAAAATACAGAACAGTTCCGGCTCCGGCTCTGAATCCATCGATCTTTTTTTTCGGTACCTCTCCTTCGAAAGCCTCATATGCTGCATCCCATAACCGTTCCTGTTTTTCACCTAAAGCAACCACCACACGGGAGCTTTTCATATTAAATGCATCCGGTACAAGCTCTGTCAGTTTTTTAATTAATTCAATCACTTCTGACTCCTCAAAAGGGAGTTCTTTTTTTATGTTGTAATACGATCTCCGATTCTGCAATGACTCTACAATTCCCATATCTTTTCATCCTCTCATTTATAGTTAGCTACAGCAAGCAATCTTATAATGTGAGTATACTCCAGTGGTTTTCAGAATGCAATATCGAAGTTTTCTCCTGACGATAACTAAGCTTTTTGTAAGAGACGAAAGACTGCTGCTAGTCCTGATTTGATTCCCGAGTGAATATTCCAGAAAGATAACTGTCCTTTGACAATTCAATCTTCGTGGATCCTTCTTTTTTCAACTCCTGATTTCCGATTTCATATCGATGAATTTCATTATCTGAAAGAACATATAACTTAGTTCCATCCATTGCTATCTGCTCGGCACCATGATCCAACTCGAAATAATCTTTTTTATCTGTTTTTGTATCATAAATAGTAATTCCACCCACATCCGGCTTTGCCTGATCATAATGTGAAACAATGATAGAATCTTGATAGGAAGCCAGGCCTAATGGGAAATCATGATCCAATGAAATCGCATCAAGAGAATTGTCATTTGGATTAAATTTTCCCATCGTACTTCCTGAAGTATTATCTCGTGTAAGGGGATTCGTAAAATAAACGACCCCGCCTGATGTTATTGCATTATATTGGGCAATGCCTAAGTCAGAGATTTCGATCTTATCTTCTAGGTTTATCTATCCTACAATATATTTACGCTAGACAGACATTTGAGAGATATTTTAATTCGGTTTGACTGCCCTTGTCGCTATGTACTGTGGCGCATATTTTCGTATTTCGGCTCCATTTTCCCTGTCATGATCTTCATACAGATCTTTCAGTACGAATCCTGCCTTCAGCTGACCGCCGATCTGCTCTTCCAGTGTATGACTGAACTGGATACATTCCTGGTTTTCAGCCATTTCCCGGTATCTTTCTTTGCTCATCTTTAACGGATTAAAAGGCAGTTTGTTCACAACAAGCAGGGGATTATCATCCTCGAACAGAAAATTAATCCCATTGTCAAATCCCGCAAGTAACTCTCCCCCTTTTCTCAAAAGACGATAGCACTCATTCCATACATGAAAAACATCTTCCACATAGCAGTTGGACACCGGATGGAAGATCACATCAAAGGACTCATCTTGAAAAGGTAATTTCTTCGTCATATCACCTTTCATAATCTCGATATCATAGCCTTCACGTTCGGCTGTGATCTGCTCCGCCTCCAACTGTTTATCCGAATAGTCAAACACCGTACACCTGGCACCAAGTGCCGCAAAAATCGGCATCTGCTGTGCTCCCCCGCTTGCGAGGCCAAGAATTCTCTTGTTTTTCATTTCTCCAAACCAGTCGTGCGGAACCTTGATACATGGCGTCAGATACACATCCCAGTCTCCATGACACGCCGCCTGATATTCTTCATGTGTCACTGGAATGCACCAGTCATTTTTCTCTTCATGCCACTGATCCCAGGTCACTGAATTAATTCGTGTATAATCATCTTTCATAATCCCATTTACTCCTCAGAAATTATTGATTGTAAGTAAGACAGCAGATCATACTTCGTTAATGGTTCCGAATGCCCCAGAATGCAGTATTGGCAGTCTATACTTTCGATCATTTTTATTAATGAATGTAACTTATCCTGATCCATATATCCATGATTATAAAAATCTTCGCTTGTTGAGTCTCCCAGGAAGAGTACTCTTTCTTTGGGAATATACACAAATACAGAATCTTCTGAATGAGGTGATTCTGCATGAAAGACTTTTGCGGTCATTCCACCAAGATTAAGAACAAGATCCTTCTCAAATTCAATATCGGACAAGGTAACAATAATCCTTTTATTATTTTTATATTCTCTACCCAGACATTCATCCTCTTCTTTTATGAGCCTTACATAAGAACTGTCCGCAAGCTTGTTTCTCTCCATTTGTAAAAACTCGTTTGTTTTACGACAAGCAATGGAAATCCCGTGAATGTGATGCATGCCATACGTATGATCCCAGTGCCAGTGAGTAATCACAGTAACATCCGGCAATTTAAGCCCTTCACATGCCAAAGCTTTATAAAACTCATCGACATGATCAGCTGAGTTTCCCGCATCCACAGACAGTGACATTTTATCTCCCTTTATATAGGCCAGAAGCGGGCGGTCAGTTTTAGACTGATGTGGATAGTATAATATTCTACTGCTGATTTTTTTCAATCCCATGAATCACTTCAACTCCTCGATCTTACAGTGATGTACTTTTGACTTCCTGTCATAGCTGATACCAACTGCCAGAATTCTTCCTGTGTATCGTGGTTTCTCTCCCGACTTTGGTTTAAAACGCAATGCGTATTTTTTGTCTTTAATTTGCTCAATGGCATCCTCTGGTGTAGAATCCATCTTTAGTTCCAATATCATACAATCAGAGGATGTATTTATTTCCGGATAAAAGATAAAGTCTACATATCCCACACCCGCCTTATCTTCACGTTCCACACGATAAGTATCCCTGGCAGCCAGATATGCAAGATTGACGACTGATGTCAATTCTGTTTCATTATTATAGGATAAAAGAGGAATTTCCGTATCATGAACCAATTCAAGTATCTCCTCCATAATATCAGTATCCCCTTTAAGTGTCACCTGTAGCATACGCTCCGATTCCTTAGCCAGACGATATACATACCCTAAAGAATCTTCTGTCCTGATCATGTCATCGAACTTTCCCATTAGTTCTCTGTTTGGAATCGTAACCTGCCCGTTTTCATAGCTTAGAAAGCCATAAACCACCATGGCAGAAAAAATTTCACTTTTACTCTTTAATTCTGTTGCTGTCGCCGCATATTCACGAATTTTTACAGGAACAGCACCGCCTGAAATCATTAACAGCAGATCCTTCTGAACAGCAGAGATATTGTGTTTGACATAGTAGAAGATTTCATCATATGGACCTGAACTGCTCCAATAATTTCCCAGATTGTTATTCTCCAATGCCCATACAACAGATCGAGGATTGTAGACACGCTCTCCTGAAAATGTATGATAACCATTATACCAATCTCTCAAGCCCTCACGATTAATCCGATGATCCTCATTTCTTAAAAGGTATCTTTCATAGAGCATGTCAACTTCTTTTTCGGTAAAACCAAAATCCTCAGAAAAACGTTCTTCTGTAACCATCGTAAACTCTATAAACATGTTGAGTTCGGAGCCACTTGAATACTTAGCAATCGGCAAAATCCCTGTCATGTATGTGAATAGAACATATGGTTGATCTTTGAGCATATTTCTCAGAAAACTTAAATATGCTTTTTCGTCTGCCTCTGTTATAAAACTTTGATGAAAGATAAAATCCCACTCATCCAGAACAAAAACAAAACGAGCAGTTGTGTCTACAGTATAAATGTCCGTTAAAACATCCCATACCGCCTCTTCTTTGTCAACGGGAATATCCGGGTATTCTCGTTGCAAGTCACGAATTAACCGTTTTTCGATACGATCAATGTATTCTTCATAGGATGAACACTTCCGGGGCAGTTCATTCAGTGAAATATGAATCACTGGAAATTGATTCTGATATCTTTTGTACTCTGGATCCTTAGATATATTTAGTGATTGAAAAATATCATTTGAATTGCATCCCCTGGAAAAAAAAGATGCAATCATATTTGCAATCACTGTTTTTCCAAATCTTCTGGGTCGCGTAATACAGATATGATTGTTACCTTCCCTGACCAGTGGGAAAAGTTCTTTTAACATCAGTGACTTATCCACAAAATAAGGCTTTTCAGTTTCATTTTTGTATAGCGTATACGCTGACGGACTGTTCAAATAGACTCCCATAATCTCCACTGCTCCTTTTCTATCAGATAACTCAAGTATACAATATCTCTGATTCAGATACAAGATTGGTGAAATCAGGATATCTCAAAAAATAATGAAGTTCTTCCCAGCCTCTCATCGAAGCCAAACTTTCGATACATTTCTTTCGGTGAATCATCTGCATCTGCCATAAGGAAAACACCTTCTGTCCCTCGTCTGAGACCCTCCTGAATCAATTCGTATATTAAGTTCTTCGCAATTCCCTGATGCCGGAACTCGGGCAGAACAATAAGATCCTCAATCATCGCCCAGTCTCTGTCCACAAAGAGCTCTGCCTTTCCGGCAGGCTTTCCATCTTGATAACAGATAAAAGCATCCACACCATTAGGGTTTCGATATATTTCATATTGAACTGCTATTTTCCGTTGAAAGAACTCCTCTTCGATTTCAGGTGCATTCGAAGCACTTTCGATCATGGCAAGGTCTTCCTCCCTTTGCTCTGAATCCACACGTTTAACATCCATCCCGGAAATTTTCTCCAGTTTTAAGTTCTCCGGTTCTGTGGATGTACAATATAATAAGCCGTCAGCTTCCGGATCGGCTTCAAAAGACATCTTTAAGATTTCATCTAATTGACCCCTTCTCATAACATCTACTTTGCAGAAATCTGCACCTTTTCTTTTCTGTCTTGCTAGTTCCTCACGGATGATCCGCTCGCAGTCAATTGGGGCAGTTTTTGGATTAATGACGATAAAATTGTGATCGTACATGTCCGGCAACTTATCATCTACATAGCGGATAAATTCCTTCTCTTTTTCCACACTGCAGAAAGCCTCCTGATACGAGGCAATGCAGTTGTTAATTTGTTTATAATCCATTTCCTTCATCTGGATACTTCCTGTTCCCTCGAATCACACTATTTCCAATAATAATGTGATGATATACACGTAACTATTAATAATAGTGTGATTAACTTAAGATAAATAGCCTCTTTACAGAACTAGGCATTCCTTTTTATAAAAGCAGATCCCGTATTTTTTAATATTTTGATATCCTTCTGTCCGCAGGGACGCAGCATAGTCTCTCTCTTCAATTTGCTCCAGTGCCTGATGACACAAACTCTTCATGTCACTATATTTTTTGGCTGACTTCAATTCGAGAATCATAGCCATCCCGTCCCGGACCCTATGTGTTTTTAGTATAATGTCTGATCGCCCCAGACCACTTTCGCGATTCGATGATACGCTGTATCTACCTGAATTTTTGAGTAATCCTGTTAAAAACCCATGTTGACACTCCCCACAGCTAAAGCAGGGGGATTCCTGTTTCAACCACTACTGCATT
>ENA-UOOI01003363-UOOI01003363.1-fermentation-metagenome-genome-assembly--contig:-NODE-3363-length-12162-cov-8.774758_pt1 | contig 12162 bp, 12 predicted proteins | sample MGYA00245779_ERZ724027 | MGnify/ENA primary metagenome ERZ724027 (study PRJEB28704, sample SAMN03018318) | fermentation metagenome | biome: anthropogenic terrestrial biome; feature: soil; material... | reverse complement strand
GGTCCTCCATGATTTCCTTGCCTTTGGTGTAACATATCTTTGACAAACCTACATTAACGCTCTGAGAGAAATTATTTTCACATTTCAGACGAATTTCTTGCTGATTAAATCATCGGATGGTATAATAAATTGAATTAGCCGACTTGTACATGCTTTTGTGTATGATACCGCATCCCGATGGAAGAATAAATCCATTGGGAGGTAAAAACATGAAAGACGATAGCAGCGAAGAGAAGCAGCCAGAAAGGACGGAGCGTCCTTCCGAGCAGCGGATCATCGATACCGGTTCCGTCATCACCGGCGACGGCAGGCATGTGATTCACTGCCTCACGATCATCGGTCAGATTGAGGGCCACACCATTCTTCCTTCTCAGAATAAGACGACAAAGTACGAGCATGTAATCCCGCAGCTGATCGCCATTGAAGAATCCCGCGAAATTGACGGACTTTTTATTATTCTGAACACCGTCGGCGGGGATGTGGAAGCCGGTTTGGCGCTGGCGGAGCTGATTGCAGGGATGCGAAAGCCGACTGTTTCCATCGTTTTGGGCGGCGGCCATTCCATCGGGGTCCCGCTCGCCGTGGCCGCGAAGCATTCCTTCATCGTGCCGAGCGCCACCATGACGATCCACCCCGTAAGGATGAACGGGCTGATGCTGGGCGTCCCGCAAAGCATGGACTATCTGAAGCGGATGCAGGAGCGGATTACCAAATTCATAACGGACAACTCCCATATCACGCCTCAAAGAATGAACGAGCTTTCCATGAACACCAAAGAGCTTGTGCTCGATGTCGGCACGGTCCTGGACGGCCCCCAGGCGGTCAAAGAAGGCTTGATCGACTCGCTTGGAAGCCTTTCGGATGCGATCGACTGCCTTTACCGGATGATCGACGAAAGCCGGGAAAAAGCGAAGCAAAAGACCAGAGAGCTCCAAAGGCAGAAATTACGGGTTGCAAAAAACAAGTAGAAAGAACGGCGGTTGCGTCCGCCGTACATAAAAAAGCAGGATGGCGGTGCTGAACCCGCATCCGGTACAGACGGGCAACAAGGCCCGTTCCCTTTTTCCGCAGGGTGTTCAAACACTGCGGAGCGCCGTACCGGCGCGAAAAAGTAATTTTCAATAAAAGGTGATTCCCCGTGGCAAAAAAGGCCGGAAAATCAAAAACAAAATCCGTCGGGACCCGAGGCCGCAAATCCGCCGCTTCCGGCGAGCCGCGCGACGCACGGGCAGAAAAACAGCGCAGTCAGATCTACGCCGTTCTTTTATTCGCCGCGTCGATTCTGACGGGGTGCTTTGTCCTGATTTCCGGAGAACATGTCTGGCGATGGTGCCACAATCTTCTTCTGGGATTGTTCGGCAACTGCGCCATCCTCTGGCCGATCCTTCTGCTGTACATATCCATCCTGACCGCGCTGGAAAAACAGCCGAACCACCCGGCAGCAAAAATGACTCTGCTGGTGACCATTATCATTCTGTTTTGCGCGGCCGTTTACGTCTTTTCCATTCCCTCGGCCGTTTCGCTGGACTCGTTTTCCAAAAATCTTGTTTCCCTGTACGGCGGAAACGGTTCGCACACCAATTCCGGCCTGTTCGGCGGTCTGCTCGGCATTCCGGTGGCCGCCGCGCTCGGGCTGCTCGGCGCCCGGATCTTCCTGGTCCTCGCGCTTTTTGTCGCGCTCATGATCTGGACCGGAACCACTCTGATCCAGCTGTTCCGTACCATCGCCAAACCGGCGGACGTGGTCGTTTCCAACCTCAACACGGTCCGGGAGAAAAGGATCGAACGCAACCGCAGGGATGCCGACATCGACATTCCTCTGGACGACGACCTTCCAAAACATCCGGTCCGCTCCGCGGGCAAAAAACCGGAAAAGCCGAAAAAGAACGAAAAGCTGGAGCGCCTGAAAAAAGTGTTTGCAGCACATGCGGAACCGGAACCCGCTCCGCAGCCGGCCGGGGACATTCCCGGAGCTGCTTCCCCGGGCGGCGAACCGGCCCGGGACGAGCCGAAAACCGCCGCCGAAGAGAGGCCCCGCCCGGACGCTTCCTCCGACAAAGCGGCTCCTGTGCCGCCGGAACCGGCGCAGGACAGCGGCTACCATTTTCCCCCGGTCACTATGCTGGAAATTACAAAGGGACTGAGCAAACAGGATGTCCTCACCGAAATCCAGACAAACGGCCGCATGCTGGTGAGCACCCTGAACAGTTTCGGCGTCCAGACCTCTTTTGTGGGTTACAGCCGGGGGCCGGCGGTCACGCGGTATGAGCTTCAGCCGGCCCCCGGCGTCAAGATCAGCAAGATCACCAACCTTTCCGACGATCTTTCCATGAATCTGGCAACGGCGGGAATCCGCATCGAAGCACCGATCCCGGGCAAAGCCGCGGTGGGCATTGAAGTGCCAAATAAAAAGAATTCGATTGTGCGGATGCGGGAGCTGGTCGAAAGCAACAGCTTTACCGCGTCGAAAAGCCGCCTCACGGTGGCGCTCGGCCGCGACATCACGGGCGAAACCGCGATTGCGGATCTGGCCAAAATGCCCCACCTGCTGATTGCCGGCGCGACGGGTTCCGGGAAGTCCGTCTGCATCAACTCCATGATTATCAGCCTGTTGTACAAATCGACTCCCGATGAGGTCCGTTTTCTGATGATCGACCCGAAAGTTGTGGAGCTCGGCATCTACAACGGAATTCCGCAGCTGCTGGTCCCGGTGGTCACGAACCCGCGCAAGGCGGCGGGGGCTCTGAGCTGGGCGGTTTCCGAAATGCTGAACCGTTATAAAATCTTTGCGGCGAACGGCGTCCGCGATTTGAAGGCTTATAACGCGCTCGCCGCGTCCCGCGATTATCAGGACGAAGACGGACAGCCGATGGAGCGTATGCCCCAGATCGTCATTATCATCGACGAGCTGGCGGACCTCATGATGGCCGCTCCGAACGAAGTGGAGGATTCCATCTGCCGGCTTGCGCAGATGGCGCGCGCGGCAGGCATGCATCTTGTAATCGCCACGCAGCGTCCGTCGGTCGACGTCATCACGGGCATTATCAAGGCCAATATCCCGAGCCGGATTGCGTTCGCCGTGTCTTCCCAGGTTGACTCGCGGACGATTCTGGACATGAGCGGGGCGGAAAAGCTGCTTGGCCGCGGCGACATGCTCTTCTCCCCCGTCGGCTCCCAGAAACCGAAACGGATTCAGGGGTGTTTTGTCAGCGACAGCGAAATCGAGTCCATTGTGGGCTTTATCAAAAAATCCCAGGAAGCCGATTACAGTGAAAGCATCGCGGAGGAAATCGACCGGAACGCGGCGGAAGAAAAGGACAAGTCCGGCGGTGCCGACACGGCGGACGGCGACACCGACCCGATGATGTCCGAGGCGATCAAATGCGTCGTCGACAACGGGCAGGCTTCCACGTCCCTGCTCCAGCGCCGGCTGCGGCTCGGCTACGCCCGTGCGGGCCGGCTGATCGACCAGATGGAGCAGATGGGTATCGTTGGTCCGCATGAGGGGTCAAAACCCCGCCAGGTGCTGATTACCTACCAGCAGTGGCTCGAAAGGAACCTGCAAAAGAGCGATGCCGCCGACGGGGAAAAGAAGGATTCCCGGCCGGAATGAACAAACAGAGATTCCGCCGGATCGGTTTTTCCGCCGTTTTGATTCTGGCGCTTCTTTCCTGTTTCGTCGCCGCGTGTATCCCGGGCGGTGCTGAAAATTCCTGGCGGCGTGTATTCGCGTTTTTCGGGCTGAACGATTTTTCTTCCTGTGCGGATGCGGCGCCGTTTTCCGTTCACGTTCTGGATGTGGGCAAAGCAGACAGCATCCTGGTCGAAAGCCGTGGAAATTATATGCTTGTGGACGGCGGAACCGCCGACCGCGGCGACGATGTCGTGGCCTACCTGAAACGGCGCCGGGTGAAAACTCTGGATTTTGTCGTGAACACACATCCGGACGAAGACCACATCGGCGGATTGAAGCAGGTGCTGCAGAGCTTTCCCGTCAAACGCTATTTCGCGCCGGAGATCCCGCAGAAATTGATTCCCGGGTCCGAGGAATACCGGGATGTTCAGGCCGTTCTGAAAGGGAAAAAGCTGAATACGGAACACCCCCGCGCCGGAAGCTCTTATTCCCTCGGCCGGGCACAGATTCAGGTCCTGGGCCCCGTAAGCCCCGGGGACAGCACAAACAATAATTCCATCGTGCTGAAACTGACCTTCGGAACGACCCGCTTCCTTTTAATGGGGGATGCGGAAAAGGCGGAAGAAGATACGTTAACGGCATCCGGCCGGGACCTTTCCGCCGACGTCCTGAAAGTGGGGCACCACGGCAGCGACACATCCACGACACAGGCTTTTCTGAAGGCGGTCCGGCCGCGGTATGCCGCCGTTTCAGTCGGCAGCGACACCAGCAAGCTTCCAAAACCGGTTGTTTTAAACCGACTGTACGATTTGGGGATTTCCAGCTTCCGCACCGATGTCGACGGGACGCTGATTTTTCTGTCGGACGGCCGATCCGTTTCGGTAAAAACGGAAAAATAAAGGATAAGGGGAAAACAGGCCATGAAAACTCTTACGGTTCAGCGTATGGAAGGAATTTACGCAATTTGCAGGGACAAAGACCGGAAGCTGTTCGCCATCCAAATTTCGGAACTGCCGCAGGGTACGGCGGCCGGCGATCTCATTTCCGTCGATGATATTTCGGGGACTTTAACGGTTACAAAATCCCAGAAAAAGCGAAAAACGGCTCAATAAGCCGAAAACGGGCGCCGCGGGAAAAACCGCGGCGCCCGCAAGATAGAAGAATGTAAGCCCGGTCTAAAGCCGAACCGTGACCTTATCGATACTTCTTCGGTGCATGTACACATTTACCACCAGCCCGAACCCGAAATACAGGCAGGCGGCCGAAGATCCGCCGGCGCTGAAAAACGGAAGCGTGACACCCATGACCGGAAGAAGGTCCAGGCACATGCCCAGGTTAAAAATCATCTGGGCCGCGATCATGCCGAAAAAGCCCATACAGATGGAACTTCCGAGAAGATCGGGACTTTTTCGGGCAATGTGAAGAGTACGCCAGAGCAGGAGCAGCAAAAGCACCAGGATGAGGCAGCATCCAAGAAAACCAAGCTGCTCGCCCGCGACGGAAAAGATCATGTCGCTTTCCTGCACCGGAACGATTTTCGAATTGACGCGGGGACTCTGGAACAGGCCGCGCCCGAAAAGGCCTCCGCTCCCGATGGATGTGCGCGCCTGGAGCTGCTGCCAGCCATAGTTCAGAACCTCGTCCGAATTGTCGTCCAGATGATAAGCCACAAGCATCCGGCGCTTCTGGTAATCTTCCAGCACATACTTCCATGCAAACGGAATCGCGGCGCCCAGCGCGGCAAAAAGGGACACGAAATAGCGGAGCTGGATTCCAGCGCCGAAGGCCATGGCCAGAAACATGCAGAAAAAAATGACGCCGGTACCGTCGTCGCCCTGCAGATGGACCAGGCCGATCGGGATTGCCGCATGGCAGGCCAGCAGGAGCACATGCAGCGGGGTTTTCAGAAGGCCGCGTTCTTTCAATGCTGACAAGTGCTTGGAAAAGGTGATCATAAAGCCGATTTTTACCAGTTCGCTCGGCTGAAACGAAGTGCTTCCCAGGTTGATCCACGCTTTGGCGTAAACGCCGCCGGTGTTGGAAACGGCGCTGCCGAACTGCAGAGTAAAGACCATCAGGAAAAGGCAGAGGCCGGCGATGATGTACCAGAATACGGCAATGTCGCGGTAGTCGATCAGGGTGAGGATCACGGCACCGAAATACCCCAGCACAATGGCAATCAGCATGGTGACAAAGTAACTTTTTTTACCGGAGTCCGTCGGAATCGTTTTCAGCAGCAACAGGCTGTATGCCGAAATGAGGAGCATAATCGCCCAATATATTTTTTCAGTCTCTCTGAAATAATTTGCAAAGGATTTGAGTACCCGCATGACTTCACCTCTTTGGCTTATTATAGAATGGATTTCCGAAACATGCAAGAATCGATTCGCAATTGCCGGTATTTCCTATTTCCCCGAAATGTGTTATAATTTTCTCAATTTATGTGGAAAGTCTGGAGGAATCGGGAATGCTTTCGGATATTGAGATCGCCCAGCGGGCAAAGCCGAAGCCGATCGCGCGGATTGCGTCGGAACTCGGCATTCGGGAAGAGGAGTTTGAACCGTACGGCCGGTATAAAGCGAAGCTGAACGACGGCCTGTACCGCCGCCTTTCCGGCCGAAAGGACGGAAAGCTGATCCTGGTGACGGCCATCAACCCCACCCCTGCGGGTGAGGGGAAAACGACGGTTTCGGTCGGCTTGGGCGAGGCCATGGCAAAAATCGGCAAAAAAGCGGTTCTGGCGCTCCGCGAGCCTTCCCTGGGCCCCGTGTTCGGCATCAAGGGCGGTGCGGCCGGTGGCGGATACGCGCAGGTGGTTCCCATGGATGAAATTAACCTGCATTTCACCGGTGATTTTCACGCCATCACCTCGGCGAACAACCTGCTCTGCGCCCTGCTCGACAACCAGATCCAGCAGGGCAATTCTCTCCGCATCGACCCGCGGAGGGTCCTGATTCCTCGGTGTATGGATATGAATGACCGCCAGCTTCGCGGCATTGTGTCCGGTCTGGGCGGAAAAGCCAGCGGCGTCCCCCGCCAGGATTCCTTCTGCATTACGGTCGCCACGGAGGTCATGGCCGCGTTCTGCCTGGCCGCCGACTTGAAAGACCTCAAAAAAAGGCTGGGCGCAATCTTAGTGGCCTATACGTATTCCGGCGAACCCGTTTATGCGCGCGACCTGAAAGCGGAAGGCGCGATGGCGGTTTTGCTGAAGGAAGCCATCAATCCGAACCTGGTGCAGACTCTGGAAGGCACCCCGGCGATCATCCACGGGGGTCCCTTCGCCAACATCGCGCACGGCTGCAACTCCCTGCGGGCGACAAAATTCGCCTTGAAGCTGGGCGACTACTGCATTACGGAAGCGGGCTTCGGTTCCGACCTCGGCGCGGAAAAATTCATGGACATCAAATGCCGGCTCGCGGGCATCCGGCCGGACGCCGTCGTCCTCGTCGCAACGGCGAGGGCGCTGAAATACAACGGCGGCGTCTCCAAAGAGGAAACGGCGCTGGAAAATCCGGACGCTTTGAAAAAAGGGATTGCGAACCTTGGAGCCCATATCTCCAATCTGAAAAAATTCGGCGTGCCGGTGGTCGTCGCCATCAACCGCTTTGCGAACGACTCCGAAGCGGAGCTGCGCATCATCGAAGAGTTCTGCCGGGCCAACGGCGCCGGCTTTTCGCTGTGCAACGTCTTTGCGAAAGGCGGCGAAGGCGGCACCGACCTTGCCGAAAAAGTCTGCGCGCTGGCGGAAAAGCCGTCCGGATTCCGCTTCCTTTACCCGGACGACGCCACGATACCGGAAAAAATTGAAACCGTCAGCCGCGAAATCTACGGAGCCGACGGCGTGACCTTTACCCCGCAGGCCATGAAGTCCCTGCGGGCCATAGAGCCGCTCGGGGCGGACCGTCTCCCCGTCTGCATTGCGAAAACCCAGTATTCGCTCTCCGACAATCCCAAGCTGCTGGGAAGGCCGACCGGTTTCCGCATCACGATCCGCGACCTAAAGCTGAACAACGGGGCCGGGTTCGTCGTTGCCTACGCCGGGAACATCCTGACCATGCCGGGTCTTCCCAAACATCCGGCGGCGGAAAAGATCGATGTGGACGAAAACGGAAAAATCACAGGACTGTTCTGAGCGGCGGTGAAACGATGCGGGAATTTATAACGGCCTCCGCCCCGGAGACCGAGGCACTCGGCGAAAAAATCGCCGGACATCTGAAAGCGGGAGACGTTCTTGCCCTGTTCGGCGGCATGGGAACCGGAAAGACGACCCTGACCCGCGGGGTGGCGCGCGGACTTGGAATCGCGGAAGGCGTTTCCAGCCCCACTTTCGCCCTGGTCCACGAATACGCCGGGCGGCTTCCGATTTACCATTTCGACATGTACCGCGTCGAAAGCTGGGACGACCTGTACTCCACCGGATTTTTCGATTACCTGGACTCCGGCGGGATCCTGATCGTGGAGTGGAGCGAAAAGATTGAAAACGCGCTGCCGGAAAACGCGATCCGGGTTTCTCTCCGCCCGGGCCCGTCGGAAAACGAACGAATCATAACTGTTGAGGGGATGAATCCATGACGATACTCGCAATCGATTCTTCCGCCACCGCCGCTTCCGCGGCCTTGACGCGGGACGGAAAAGTCCTCGGTGAGTTCTACTGCAACGTCGGTCTGACGCATAGTCAGACGCTCATGCCGATGGTCCGGGATCTTCTGAAAAACACGCGGGTCGGTTTGGAGAAAGTAGACCTGTTTGCCGTCTCGGCCGGCCCGGGGTCCTTTACGGGAATCCGGATCGGTGTGGCGAGCATCAAGGGCCTCGCTTTCCCGTCGGGGAAGCCCTGTGTCGGCGTTTCCACGCTGGAAGCCATCGCCCAGAATCTGTCGCACCTCGACTGCACCGTGTGCGCCGTGATGGACGCGCGCTGCGGTCAGGTTTATAACGCCGTTTTTCGCTCGGAAGGCGGCCGGCTGGAGCGGCTGACCGCGGACCGGGCCATCTCGGCGGAAGATTTGGCAAAAGAGTGCAAAGAATACGCGAAGCCGCTGTTTCTGGTTGGTGACGGAGCCAAACTGTGTTATAATAGGCAGGGATTTCAAACAATCGGAGCACAAATTCCACCGGAGCCGCTGCTTTACCAGCACGCCGTCGGCGTTGCAAAAACGGCGTCGCTGGGCAAAGCGGTTTCTCCGGCTGCCCTGATGCCGGTTTATCTGCGTCCCGCGCAGGCGGAGCGTGCTCTGAGTAAAAAATTGGAGGGTTCAAAAAATGATTGCACTGGGAGCAGACCACGGCGGTTATCGCCTGAAAGAAGCAATTAAAAAATATCTGGATTCGCAAAAAATCGAATATAAGGATTTCGGCACCGATAGCGAAGCATCCGTCGATTATCCGCCGATCGCGGCGAAAGTGGCACATTTTGTCGCCGACGGCCACGCCGAAAAAGGGGTCCTGTGCTGCGGAACCGGAATCGGCATGAGCATCGCCGCCAATAAAGTGAAAGGGATCCGGGCGGCGGTCTGCGCGGACGCATACTGTGCGGAAATCACAAGACATCATAACAACGCCAACATTCTGTGCATGGGCGGCCGGGTGATCCACGAAGATCAGGCAGTCGAATTTACCCGACTGTTTTTGGGCACATCCTTCGACGGAGGCCGCCACCAAAGGCGAATCGATGAAATTTCTGCAATCGAACGCGGAGAACTGTAAGAGAATTTTTAAAGTACGGGAGGGTCAAAGATGGAAGATCAGGTTGTTGTGTTGCAGCATCCTTTGATTCAGCATAAATTAACTTATCTTCGGGACAAGCATACGGGCGCCAAGGAATTTCGCCAACTGGTCAGCGAAATCGCCATGCTTCTGTGCTACGAGGCGACGCGCGATCTGCCGCTGCAGGAAACGACCGTGGAGACCCCGGTGGGGGTCGCCAAAACGAAAGTGATCGCCGGACGGAAACTCGCCTTTATCCCCATTCTTCGCGCCGGCCTCGGCATGGTGGACGGCGTCCTTTCGCTTGTTCCTGCCGCAAAAGTCGGCCATATCGGTCTTTACCGCGACCCCAAGACCTTAAAGCCGGTCGAGTATTACAGTAAACTGCCGCTGGATATCGACCAACGCGACGTCATCGTCCTCGACCCGATGCTCGCGACCGGCGGCTCGTCGATCGACGCTGTCACGATTATTCAGCGCAGCAAGCCGAAATCCATTAAATTCATGTGTATCATCGCCGCTCCGGAAGGAATCAAAGCGTTTACGGAAGCGCATCCGGACGTGCCGCTCTACTGCGCCGCGGTGGACGACCATCTGAATGAGCATGGTTATATTGTCCCCGGCCTCGGGGATGCCGGCGACCGCATTTTCGGCACATTGTAATTCTGAAAACGATAGATAGGAAAAGGCGCTCGCCAATCGGTGAACGCTTCACATAGCAGACAAAACGCCGTTTGGGATTTAAACCCAAGCGGCATTTTAATGTATCAGGCCCCATGCTCCGCATGCTGGAGCGGCTCTGCGGTCCGGCACATGGGGATAAAGTTCCGGTATCGTCGGAACCGGGAAAGGCGCCAATTGCTCCATGATTACTGCTGCGGATACCAGCTCCGGAAGCTGCATACATAAGGTATGCGGCACAGGATGCGGCCGGAAACGGGATGATTCCCGTTACGCCGCTGCTGCCGGATGCCGGGGACGGTAAACCAGAAAATGAAAAATTAGGGCCGCAGCCTGGAACAGGAATCCGACCGCGCAGACGCCCGCCCAGCCAAATTTCTGCCAGCTCAGCGTTCCAAGAAACGACCCGGTCGCTCCGCCGATAAAATAAGAAAACATGAAGATCATGTTGTTTCTGCTCCTCGCCTCATCCCCGAGGGAATGGATCCGCGCCTGATTGGATACCTGCCCGCCCTGGTTCCCGAGATCCAGAATTACGACGCCCAGGATCAGTCCCCAGAGGCGGTTCCCGAACAGGGCAAAAACCGCATAGGCCAAGGTGGAAAGCAGCACGGCGATGCCGATCGGAAAACGGGGACTCTTCCGGTCGGCCATTTTGCCGATGAGCGGAGCCGCAAGGGCCCCCGCGACGCCTGCGAAACCGAACAAGCCCGCTTCCCGGGATCCCATCCGGTACAGAGGTGTTTCCAGCAGAAAGACCAGAGAGGTCCAGAATATGCTGAAAGAACCGAACAGGAAAAAGCCATTGACGGCGGATTCCCGCAGCGGCCGCTGATTTCGAATCAGGCCGGGGATGGATTTCAGCAGCGCGGCATAAGAGAGATCGGACACCGGCCTGCTCTTCGGGAACAGGAGAAGGACAAGAAGGAACATCAGAGCCATCAGTCCGGCCGCGCACAGATAGACCCGACGCCAGCCGAATCCGGACCCCAGAAGGCCGCTGAACGCGCGGGAAAGCAGGATCCCAATCAGCAGGCCGCTCATCACGTCTCCGATCACTTTTCCCCTCGCTTCCGGCCGGGAAAGATGAGCGGCAAACGGCACGATCAGCTGGGGCACGATCGTCGTAAGCCCAATAGCAAACATGGCGGGAAGGAAGACGCCATAAGACGGTGAAATAGCCGCGGCCAGCAGCGACGCGGCCACCAGTACCAGCATCCGGAGAATCAGGTCACGCCGCTCCAGAATGTCGCCCAGCGGCACCAGAAAGACGAGCCCGACCGCATAACCCACCTGCGTCATCGTCGCCGCAATACCGGCCATTCCCTGGGAAACACGGAATTCCGACGCCACCTGCGCTTCCAGCGGCTGGATATAGTAAAGGTTCGCAACGCAGACCCCGCAGATGACCGCCATCAGCAGGATCAGCGATTTCGTAAGGACAAATTCTGCATGATTTTCCTGGCTCAACAAAAGGACTTCCTTTTTATTTTAATAGTATAGCATCTATACGTTTTGAGTAAACAGCAACCATTACAACAGCCGTTCCAAGCGTGACAGAAAATCACCGATGGCGTTCTTTTCCTGTTCCGTCTTTCCCCGGACGCAGGCGGCGACTTTTTCCGCTATTTCCTGATGGAATTTCTCATGTTCCCGATAAGCGGTCCATCCCGCTTCCGTCAGCGATACCACAACGCGCGTATGATTTCCCGCATCCGGGCGTTTCCGGATCAGATTTTTCCGTTCCAGCCTGCGCAGCGTCTGAGAGATCGCGCCTTTCGTCACCTTCTTTTCCCGGGCGATTTCCGACACATAAAGATCCGGATGCCCCCCGATAAATTCAATCAGATGGATTTCCGAAAGGTGAAGAGGCGTATCCGTTCCGAATGTGCGGATTTTCCGGTCGCTTTCATTGAAACGGGAAATTACATTCAGCAATTTTCGCGGCAGGGAATCTGTTTTTCTCTGTTTTTTCATGAAATTATCGTATACCTGCTATACGCTTTTGTCAAGCAAATCCGTTTCACATCGGACCACTAATACAACAAATCCCCGGCAGCCGTTTTCAGCTGCCGGGGATTTCAGTTGGAGGCGTCACCCAGATTCGGACTGGGGATGAGGGTTTTGCAGACCCTTGC
>ENA-UOOI01003361-UOOI01003361.1-fermentation-metagenome-genome-assembly--contig:-NODE-3361-length-12166-cov-2.627529_pt1 | contig 12166 bp, 8 predicted proteins | sample MGYA00245779_ERZ724027 | MGnify/ENA primary metagenome ERZ724027 (study PRJEB28704, sample SAMN03018318) | fermentation metagenome | biome: anthropogenic terrestrial biome; feature: soil; material... | reverse complement strand
GAGAATGTTCCATTCGTTTGGCCAGACCGGCCGTCTGAATGTAAAAAATTTCACGGCAGCTTTCATGAACCACCGCCGGATCGGAAGGAACGAACGGATTTTTTTCATAGGTTCTCCGGATCTGCATCCCAGGCTCTACCAGCTGTACCGGTTCCAGCTCCACTGTTACATAAGCATTTCTGTCTGCATACGCAGCGGCACTGTTGCTGAAAGTCTGCCCATGGCTTCTTTCGAAATGAATCCGCTGAAAATCCAGATCTCCCGTCAGCATGTTTCCTTCCCGCTGGAATCGATCCCCTTCCGCCACCATGGTTCCGTTTTCGGCGATCATGGTGTGTCCGCTGAACACCAAATCGGTCGTAGACTCGTTCACGCCTGCTGACGCGTACACATATCCGCAATTATTTTTCGCGCTTTCCGAAAGCACCAGACTTTTTCGGTATTGCGATTTTCCGACCGTTTCATTACTGGCGGACGCATTAAAAATGATATCTGCTCCATTCAGAGCCAGATGCGTCCCCGGGGTGACAGGCATCCACAAGTCTTCGCAGATTTCTATCCCCACACCGAACCCGGCCTTTTCATCTCGAAAAATCAAATTTCCAAAAGGAACCTCTTCCTCAAAAATTCTTACCGATTTTAAATCCTTCACAATCTGAGAACCCGGTGCAAACCATCTGGCTTCATAAAATTCCTTATAATCCGGAATGAACATCTTCGGAACGATTCCTCTGATCCTGCCGTTCTGAATCAACGCCGCACAGTTGTATAAGTTCCCGTACACCTTGTAATAAAACCCGACAATAATCACCAGACTCAAACCCTTAGAAGCTTTAACAATTCTCTCAAGCCCTTTTAAATTTTCCTCATATAAATGCGGCTGATAAAATAAATCCGCACAAGTATATCCCGTAACACATAGTTCCGGAAATAAAACAAAGCCGGCTTTTATTTTTTCATCGGCCGCCTGTCCTATATAGCGGAGGATCTGATCTACATTGTACTGTGTGTTGGCCACTTTGATTTTGGGTGATACGGAAGCCACCCGGACGAAACCCATGTTTGTCATGTTGTTTTCCTTTCCATTTATCGTTCTTAAGCTATCCTATGTTCTCAATGCAAACTGAATTTTTTTATTTTTTAATTATATGCAATCCACATCATATATACTAACCTCAAGCTATATATGCGTCAACAATATTATAGATAAATTTATCTATAATATTCGTTCCCCTAGATAAAAATATAACACCACAACAAAAGGGAACGCACACTACTTTTCCCGTTTGTGAGTTCCCTTTTGATTTTTACTGATTTTTTTCTTTTTTATTTTCCGGCTCCTCGTCTTTTTTATCCTCCGGATATTTACTCAGCATGACCTGGGCCTTGAACAAATCCCCGTCAATCACCACGTCAAGCCAGCCATTCTGCAATTTCACCAAATCCTTTGCGATAGCCAAGCCTAAGCCGCTGCCTTCGGTGGTTCGAGACTCATCTCCGCGCTTGAACCGTTCCATCAGTTCGTCTGCACTGATATTCAGCGGATTCTTTGAAATGTTTTTCATCTCCAGAGTCACAATGCTTGCCGGCTTTTCGCTGCCGCCTCTATCCTTTATATCAATATAGACCCGGCTGTTTTCCAGCGCATATTTCAGGACATTGCCCAGAAGATTTTCCACCACCCGCCAAAGCAGCTGCCCGTCTGCGAGGACATAGTACTTGTCGCGTTCTGCATGGACGATAAACTCCAGCCCGGAATCCTGAATCCGCTGATCCATCTCACCCAGCCCCTGGTTGATCAGGGAAAGCAGCTCCACCTTTTCTAAATGGACGGGCATAGCGCCGCTGGAAGCCTTAGCCGCCTCAAACAGATCTTCGGTCAAGTGTCGAAGCCGTTCTGTTTTTTCATCCAATATTCTTACGTATTCCGGCGCATTCTCACTGTCCAGCCCCTCACTTTTGAGAAGATCGATATACGTCACCATGGAAGTAAGAGGTGTTTTCAAATCATGAGATACATTGGAAATCAAATCTGTTTTCATTCTCTGATTCTTCAATTCGTTTTGAACAGCCACGTTGGAAGCTTCCGAGATCTCATTGATACTTCTGGCCAGCCTGTCTAACTCGCCGTTCCCTTCCGCAGGAATTTTATACGTGAGGTTTCCGCTCTTGACTTCTTCAATGCCTTCCTTGATCCCTTCAAATTTCTTCACCCATTTTGGGGCAAAGGCAATGATTACCAGAAAGACCACCGGTGCTAAAAAAATCGTGGCAGAAAGGACACATCCCACTAGAGCACCAATCACAATCTTTTTCATCAGACTGCTTCCCGTATAGACTGCTTTAACACCTTCCCATACCTTACCCCACCATTTGAGAATAATCAGGTTCCACAGCTTATAGATCAGTGAATTTTTTATAAATTGATGCGCTTTAAGCAGTCTGATACAGGATAGGATGAACCATAATCCGGCTCCGGCCAGAAGGACACAAATCCCGGACACAACGGCTATTTCCATCGAAGGCGCTGCCCCGGACCAGACCCAATTGTAAAAAGCCGTTCCGCTGACCCAGATTCCCAGGCCTACTGCGGTACAGATTCCTATCAGCTGAAGCTCCGTCCATATTCTGTCCAGTGTATAGAGCTTTCTTCTTCCACTGGTATCCCTTCTTCCGGTAGTCACTGCAAGGTATATGAATAAAATCAGGCAGCCTGTGCCGCATCCCGCTATCAGCGGAATCAAATGAAGCACATCGGACGTGTTCTGATATACCGCCTGCTTTTCAGCAATGTAGTCCTTATCAAACGCCACATATACTTTTAGACCATCATTGTATAAGGTAAAGAAAGAATCTTCGATCTCCGCATCCGTCCCTCTTACAGACGGAGCCGAGCTCACCGTCGACTTGGGATTCTTTGTCAGATTACCGTCCTTATAGATCATGTAGGCCGGATTTTTCTTGAATTCTGCTATGTCCGGAGCAGTTACATTTCCCTCAGCCGCTGCCGCTTGTTTCAGATTGGTAAAAGTACTCGATCCATCCGTAACGAAATACAGCATGCCTTTCTGAGAGTTCAGTTCACGCTTCAGTTCATTGAAGCTTCTCAACTGATACTTAATGAGTATCGCCTTTATTTCCTCAATCTGAGTTTTATTGGCTTCCATAAAAGCTTTTTTAACATAAGAATTATTGTCTATGTCTGCTTCACTTGTAACATATCCCTGCGCATACTGCAAAGCCTCTTCCCGATCCGTACCGCTGTAGGAAATATACGCTTCGCTGCTTTCTATAGGATAGGAGGTTCCGTTGATGAGCATCACCGGCTTATAAGTACCATTCGCCTCTGTCACATCGTATGAGATATGCAGCGGAGATGCACTGATCTTTTTATTTCCGTAATAATAATACCCTTCATAATAAAGCCCTGCAATGGCATCCCCCAGGGTTCCGCTGTTTTCATTCAGAAGCTTCCCGGCTTTAATGTTCGCTTCATTTTTATAAAATCCGATCAACTGAGCAAGATCTTGAGCTTCCGATTTAAATTCCTGCTGCAAGTCGTTACTGTCTAAATACTCCTTCGTACCGAAAATCTCTTCCAGAGTAAAGCTCCTGCCTGTTTTTTCAATACCTACGATTGTGGCCAGGCTTCCTATGAGCGTAGCTGAAAACAGCATCGCACACATGAGGAAAGCCAGTACCCGAACCACCTGATTATCATTAAAATTTTTCAACTTTGTATCCAATTCCCCACACCACCTTTAAATATCTCGGATCCTTCGGATTAATTTCAATTTTCTCCCGAATCCTTCTCACATGCACTGCTACGGTATTTTCCGGATTATATGCCGGTTCGTTCCAAACCGCTTCATAAATCTGTTCCATCGAAAAGACCCGCCCTGCATTTTCTGTCAATAGCTTTAAGATTCCGTACTCAATAGGCGTTACAATGACCTGTTCTCCATCCAGAGTGACGGTCTTTTGTTCATCGTCTATTTCTAATCCCCCTGTTTTAAAAACCCCATTCTTCTTTTCCAGACTGCCGAGGGTTACATACCTTCTCAGTTGAGATTTGACTCTAGCAATTAATTCCAGAGGATTAAAAGGCTTTGTGACATAATCATCCGCCCCCACGTTTAATCCCGTGATCTTATCATAATCCTCTGACTTGGCGGAGAGCATGATGATGGGAATATTTTTTCCTTCTCTGATTCTCATAGTTGTACGCATACCATCCAGCTTCGGCATCATAATATCCATCAAAATCAGATGAATCTGGTTCTTTTCAAGGATATCCAGCGCCTGAATCCCGTCATAGGCTTTAAAAATCTCATATCCCTCATTTTTTAAATAAACCTCTATGGCATTCACAATCTCTTTATCATCATCGCATACTAAAATGTTCATTTTCAACCCTCCGCTTTCAGAAAAGCTGTTCCTGACTGCGCATCTGGCCAGTTTGCCTCTTTTCTGATTCTATTTCAATCATAAAATCCAATTCTTACAAAAAAACCGTTGAAACTCTTACGAATTTCTTAAGATTACTGTTCTCTTCCTATTATACAAAAAAGACCGCAGCAAAACAAATCGCGGCAGTCTTCTAGCTTTTCCATAAGGCTATTCATTTTTTAAGCTTTCCAGTGCGCTCAAATTCATAGCACGCTTCGCCGGATAATATCCGGCCATCAGGCCAATGGCTGTAGCAAAGGCAACAGACGCCGCCGCAAGCCAGAGCGGAATTTTTGAAATAGAGGAACCGTATCCTCCCCCAATGCTTCCAAGGGCAAGACTGATAATGTCTTTCAGAACGGTATTCATGAGCAGGGAAACGATCAAACTGAATAGCAGTCCCACCATACCGCCTATAAACCCGATCATTCCAGCTTCAAGCAAAAACATTTTTCGAATATCCCGAAGATTTGCACCAATGACCTTCATAACACCGATTTCCTTGGTTCGCTCATAAATGGACATGATCATTGTATTGGTAATGCCCAGAGCTGCTACCAGCAGGGAAATTCCGCCTATTCCCCCCAGAATTCCCTGAATCATCTTGGCCGTCTCTTTCATGGACTCCAGCCAGTCGCTGGGACTTGAAGTCTGAAACCCCTGCTCCCGAAGCTGTTTGCTTATATCCGCAGAATCGTTGATATCCGATACGTATACCAAGGCTTGTTCATAGGTTTTCGTTCCGCTAGAAACAGTATTTTCCTTTCGAGCCTTTTTAATTTCCTTCGATATATCCTCCAGTGCGGTAATGTTCATATAGGCGCAGTATGCCGAATCGTCGTCTGGATTTTCCAGTACGCCCACCGCTCGGGTCTCATACTCCTTATATACGACCTTATCTGAATCGTCCTTTTCGCTTTCCCCGTTCTGCTTTTTCTGTCCATATGTGTCATCCCCCGTAATAATCATTTTCTTGGCTGACATAACGTCCAGCGGCTCGCCGCTCCATTCATCGCTTCCGGGGTCCTGAAACCAGGTGGGAACCTGATTGCCAAACAGGATCTCATACTTATCCGAAGGCTGAAGCAGACGTCCGCCCTCCAGCACCTTATAATTGAACTTTTCCAATACCTCCGGGCGAATCCCCAGCACCTCGGTCTGGGCAATTTTTTTACCGACTCCAATGACAAGATATTCGCTTACCACCGGTGTAACCGCCCCGACCCCTTCCATTTTTTCCATTTGCACAAGAGCCTTATCATTGATGACTCCTTTTGCATCCTTCATCTGCTGCATCATCTGACCATCTCCATTACTCATGACCGTAATCATATGAAGATTTCCATAGCTTTCAATTTGTTCCTGATAGCTGTCCGTCAGACCAAAGCCTATGGACATCATGACAACAATAGCACAGGTGCCCACCACCACGCCGACTACCGCCAGCAAAGTCCTCGTGCGCCGTCTCAGCAGATTGCGAACACACAGGCCGATCAAATCTCTGTTATTCATACCTCTGCTCCTTATTTGCCCTCTGGTCTTTCACTGCTGTCCGCCGGTTCTTTTATCTCAAAATCAAAATCATCCTCTATTTCAAGAGCCGCATGAAGCTTTTTCTTCCGGTGCCTTTTAAACAGTATACCGCCCACAATACCGGCAGCGATCACCCCTACGGCTATAATAAGTGCCCAGGGAGTCTTTTTTTCTGCTTCCGGTTCCTCCATGTTCAACCCATCGTCTTCGGGAGCTTCCATGGCCTGAAAGGTAAAGGGGACTTCCAAAAATTGCGGATCACCGTTCCCGTCCTCAAAAGTAAAGGTGATGGTTCCCTCCATGGGTCCCACCTCTCTGGGAATAAAATTAAACCGGTAGCTGTCGCTCTTCCCGCTTTCCATGTTTCCCGCATAGTAACTATTGGACTCCATCACATCAAAATTTCCCTCGCAGTTGACCCTCAGGTTATTTAAAGGAGTTTTTCCCATGTTGTAGAAATCCAGCTCGCAGGATCCCTGCTGCCCCACATAAAGCTCCATGGGCGGCACGATGTCATCCACAGCAAGCCGGGTCTTCTGAGTCACCGGAACTGCTATGACATCCTCGGATTCCAGCGGGTCTCCGGAACCGGCTTCATACGACATTTTTACAGTGATAGGCGTGGTCTTCTGTTCAGCCTGCGGCTTTGTATTCATCTTGATGCTCTTTGTATAATGTCCCTTGGCTTTTAGGCTGTCAATAAAAAAGGAATTACTCCCGCCCACCGGCACGAAAACCCCGTCCTCATTACTTAAAGAGACCTTAACATTGGTAAGGGTCTTTCCCGAAGTATTAAAAAGACCCAAATTCAGATAAAAGGCTGTTCCGGCCTGAACGACACTTCCACCATAGGAATAGTTGTCCACCATTAACTGTGGTTTTTTAGAGGTGCTTCCGTCTGACAGGATCGTAACCGTAGCATACTCCGTCACACCGGGCACCGTATCCTTCTCAGCGCTGCTGTTCGTAGGCGATGCCGTTATCTTTATGGGATAGCTTTTTTCGTCTGCTCCGTCAAAGGAATACAGCTTTACAGAATATTGCTTGCTGCTTCCTTTCGGAAAGTTGTCAATAAAAATATTTCTGGATTTATTGATAATTCCTTCTGCCGGCTCTACGGCTATTTTTATATTTTTAATCGCAGCGGATCCGGTATTTTGAACGGAAAACGCCAAGCTAAACGGCTGTCCGGCCTGAACCTCTTCCGGGCTGCTCACATTTGTAATCGCAATGTTGTTGGTATCCACGCTGCCGTCGCCCTGCACCGGTATGTAAAAGGTTTTCTTTGCCACTACCTCTCCATTCATGTAGTTGAGTCCCCAGACCTGAACCTCTATGGGATAATTTTTACTCTCCACTCCATCCTTTACTGTAATAGGAAATTCTATGCTTTTTCGGCTTCCCACAGAAACATAACCCAGCTCAGCCTGATTGCTGCCGTTATAAATGGACAAGCCTTCGGGAAGCGTCAGCGAAACGACTGCGTTTTTAATGGTGGTATTTCCAAAGTTGTACACTTCCAGTCTTAATTTATTTCCGTCTCCCTGAACGAAACCACCGGCCGGTTCTATAGAATGAGAAATATCTGCACCTGCCACTGTTTTGGAATCCACTCCATCTGTAGCCATTTTCTCATAGACCGTAAAAGAGGTATGCTCCTCTAAGACCTTCTGGTTGGCCAGGTCGGCTCCGCTTTCATCCTTCAGGCTTGCCTGGAAACTACAGTTCCGCTCTCCGGTATCCGCATGCTTGGCGATCTTTACGGAAAAGCTTACCAGCTGCTTTCCGCCGGAAGGGATCAGTACGCTTCCCGTATTATCGGCTACCGTGATACCGGAACCGTCGATGCTCAGCTTCATATTTTGTACGATAACATTCTCTCCTCTGTTATTTTCTATCTGAAACCCAATCGAGGCATTGTCGTCTCCCTGCATACCTCCCGGAGATCCTATGGTTTCAATAAAAACGCCCCCATTGCCGGCGGCTGCATAAGCAAAAGCTCCCGGCAACTGCTGGGGCAGATAGACCGGCATCAAGGAATATAATAAAACCATGGCAACGGTCATTGCCAGACTCCCTCTGCGTTTTGTGCTGCTTCTTCTACTGTTCATCTCTTTTTTCTCCCTTTTCTTCTTCTTTCTCCACACAATCTCTTACAGTAACACTTAATATATTTCCATCCTGAATGGTCACGATCTTATCCGCATAGTCTGCAATACTCCTGTCATGGGTGACCAGAATCAAGGTCTGTTTATGTTTTCTTACCTGCCCGACAATCAGATTCATAACTTCTTTTGTGGTATTGGTATCCAGATTTCCTGTAGGCTCATCCGCAAATATTATTTTCGGAGTTCCCACTAAAGCTCTTGCAATCCCCACTCTTTGCTGCTGTCCTCCGCTCATCTGGGCGGGTCTGCGGTTCCCGTACCCCTTTAATCCCACCGCACTCAGTATCTCTTCGGCAATCCGGTTTCTTTTTTTCTTATCGACTCCTCGAAAAATCAGCGGTAAGCTAACGTTTTCTAAGGCTGTCAGCATAGGGAGCAGATGATACGCCTGAAAGATAAAGCCTATATTTTTCTGTCGGAACAGGGTCACCTTCTCCTCGTTCAATTTATGTATGGGGATCCCTCCAATATAGATTTCGCCTCTGGTGGGCTTTTCCAAACCAGCCACCATATTGAGAAAGGTCGATTTCCCTGATCCTGACGTTCCCAGGAAACATACAATTTCTCCTCTGTATATTTCCAGATTCACATGGTTCAAGGCTACGACCTTTTCATCTCCCATCCGGTAAATCTTCCGGACATTTTTTACTTGTATTAATGGTTCCATCCGTTTCCCTCTGTTTTCCCCTTACTTTTAAAAAGCGAACTCCACCCCTAGAGTTCGCATTTTAAATGTATTTCTGTTTTTCTGTATGTATACCGATATCCCCTGTTTTTTACAGTACACCTACTGCACAATACACCTTCTGTTCTTTTAGTGTACTACCTGTAATAGTACACTGTCAATCCCCTATTTTTTTATCTTTTTCAACAAGTATGCTCCCCTATAATCTCCAGTCCCAATAATCCTATATTATATAAGACGCAGCTAATCGCTAAAACGTTTCATTTTTTTACAAAAAAGTAGAAAAAAATTTTTTAAGCTTCATTTTGCGGCTGCTTCCTTAATGTAATCTACCATTCTTAAAGCAGCCTTAATATAATCTTAAATAATATTAAGATTTGCCCTTTATCGTATTCTTCCGACAAAAAACAAAAATGGTGCTCCGAAAACGGAGCACCGCAACTTATTAAATTTCTACCTTGTGGAAGGTCTTTTTTCCTTTTTTTATGATGAGGATTCCATCCTTGAACAGCTCTTTTGTTACCATCATTTTCGGGTTGGTGACCTTTTCATCGTTTATCAAAAGGCCGCCTCCTTCAATGGTTCGGAAGCCCTCTCCATTGCTCGGCACTAATTTCAGGGTTTTGATCAGAGTGACCACGCCCATGCCTTCTCCTTCAAAATCAGAAGCCGACATTCGGGTCGTCGGAATGTTGCTTAAATCCCCTCCGCCGCTGAATGCTGCTCTGGCCGCTTCTTGAGCTTTTACCGCCTCTTCTTCCCCGTGAACCATCTTCGTCACCTCAAAGGCCAGCACTTCTTTCGCCTTATTGATTTCCTGATCTTTCAGGGAGGACAACTGCTCTACCTCCTCCATAGGAAGGAAGGTCAACATGCGCAGACACTTGTTTACATCCGGGTCCGCCACATTTCTCCAATACTGATAGAACTCATACGGAGAAGTCTTCCCGGCTTCCAGCCATAAAGCGCCCTTCTGGGTCTTGCCCATCTTAATGCCTTCACTGGTGGTCAAAAGGGAGAAGGTCATTCCGTAGACCTGCTTGTCCAATTCGCGGCGGCAAAGGTCTACGCCCCCAAGAATATTGGACCACTGGTCATTTCCGCCGAACTGCATTTTACAATCGATGTCCCTTGCCATAACCATAAAGTCATAGGACTGCATCAGCATGTAGTTAAATTCAAGGAAGGAAAGTCCTTTTTCCAACCTCTGCTTGAAGCATTCTGCACGCAGCATATTGTTCACGGAAAAATGCCTGCCAATGTCCCGAATGAACTCCACATAATTCAGATTCATCAGCCACGATGCATTGTTGAGGCAGATCGCCTTTCCCGGATCCGGCTCTTTATTGGCGGAAGCCTTTCCAAAGGTCCTGCCGTCTCCTCCGGTATAGACCCATTCCTCATCGAAATCCAGGAATTTGTCAAAAAGCTTTTTAAACGCATTGCAGTTTTCCTGCACAGTCTCCGGAGTCATCATCTGACGCATATCCGACCTGCCGGACGGATCGCCTACCATTCCCGTACCTCCGCCGATCAGAACAATGGGAGTATGTCCATATTTCTGCATGTACATCATAATGATCACCTGCATAAAATGACCGACATGCAGGCAATCCGCAGTGGGATCAAAGCCGATATAAAACTTGATCTTTTCTTTCCCTAAAAGTTCTCGGACTTCCTCTTCATTGGTGCACTGCTCTATAAAGCCTCTTTCCTTCAGTACGTCATACACGTTGTCGTACTTGCTCACGTTATCGGGTATAAAATTCATATGTTCCTCCAATCAGCCACTTTTCAGCAGCTTCATGCTGCCAGAAAATTTTTACTTATTTCGTACCGTATAAACGGTCCCCTGCATCGCCCAATCCAGGAATAATATAAGCATTTTCATTCAGCTTTTCATCCTTTGCCGCGATAAAAATGTCTACGTCCGGATGTGCTTTCTGTAATGCCTCAATTCCTTCCGGTGAAGCAATCAGGCACATAAAGATGATGTCTTTTGCGCCCTTGGCCTTAATAAAATCAATCGCCGCAATGGCACTTCCGCCTGTAGCAAGCATCGGATCCACTACGAATACCTGCCTTTTGGCAATATCTGTCGGCAGCTTACAGTAATATTCAACAGGGATATGGGTTTCCGGGTCTCTGTACAGTCCCACATGTCCTACCTTTGCATTCGGAACAAGGGCCAGCATTCCGTCAACCATGCCAAGGCCTGCTCTCAGGATCGGAACAATTGCAATATCTTCTCCCTGAAGCATTTTCATCGTGGTCTTGCACATCGGTGTTTCGATTTCAACTTCTTCCAGCGGAAGATTTCTGGTAGCTTCATATCCCATCAGCATGGAAATTTCTCTCACCATTTCTCTGAAATCCTTTACACTTGTGTCTGCCTTTCGAATCATTGCTGTCTTGTGCTGAATTAACGGATGATCAAATACATATACTTTACCCATTTATTATTTCCTCCCTTGCTTTGCCTGCGTTTGTTTTATTATTAAATTTTGTATTTTACATGTTGTCCAACATATCTACACGGCGCTGATGCCTGCCGCCCTCGAACGCTGTCTCCAGCCACACCTTTGTAATGGCTCTGGCTGTTTCGGTGTCCGTGGTTCTTCCGCCCAAAGCGAGAAGATTGGCGTCATTATGCTTTCTCGCCATTTCTGCCATGCTAACGTCGGTACACAGGGCACACCGTACCCCTTTTACCTTATTTGCCGCAATGGAAATGCCGATACCTGTACCGCAGAAAACGATACCCCTGTCCGCTTTTCCTGAAACCACCGCTTCACCGCAGATTTTTCCATAGTTCGGATAGTCTACGGATTCCGTCGTGTGCGTTCCCAGATCGAGAACTTCCACTCCCAGCTCTTCCAAATACTTTTTAATCGTTTCTTTTAGTTCGAAGCCACCATGATCGCTGGCCAGTGCTATTTTCATATTTTTTCCCTTTCTTTTGCAAATCCATACATCTTTTATACATTTATTATATGATAGCCTGCTGATTTCAGCATTCTATTCATGACTGCAAAGCCTACCCCATCATTGGGATCCAAGGCACCCGCTAAAATAAGATCCGCCTTCTGTTCATCAAATTCACGAAGCCTGGCAAAAAAGTCGTGGGCCGCTTCCCGGGATTGATCCTTTTCAAATAAAATCACGCCTACTTTTTTACCTTTTGCTTCATTCTCCGATTTCAGCCTGTCTATTTCTGTCTTAACCTTAGCTATTTCCCCGGAAATGATCAACATCTCAGCTTTTGGGGCGTAATGCTTATATTTCATGCCGGGAGCCTTTGGCTTAAAATCTGGTTCAGAAACGTCTCTGG
>ENA-UOOI01003360-UOOI01003360.1-fermentation-metagenome-genome-assembly--contig:-NODE-3360-length-12168-cov-37.243623_pt1 | contig 12168 bp, 7 predicted proteins | sample MGYA00245779_ERZ724027 | MGnify/ENA primary metagenome ERZ724027 (study PRJEB28704, sample SAMN03018318) | fermentation metagenome | biome: anthropogenic terrestrial biome; feature: soil; material... | reverse complement strand
CGTATCCCTGTGGTAGCCTTACCTACCGGATCCATTAACACTAATTAGTTTAGCCGTTATTTTCGAAACTGTCAAGTTCATGGAAATCAATTTTTAAAAAGCAAAAGAGTTTGCCTTGGCAAACAACCTAAAAAGGCGCCCAATAGAACTAGAATGTTTATCACATCAATATCTAAAAAAAGAGTATGTGAATTATTATCCATAAAGAGACCGTTTGTCGCCATCGGTACTTAGGTTGTGGCAGATAAATATCTGTCACAGCCTTATGTACCGCTATGAGCGACAACCGAGTGAGAACGTGTCTTATGTTGGATAATAATCACACACTCTTAATGAAAACCTAAAAGGTGATAAACATCATTAACGTGAAAAGGGTGTAGTATATTTAGTGCGACAGCCCCTGCAGCCGCATGTTTTCAAATATTATTTGGATGCCTGCCATTCATCAATCTGTCTCTGCATTTCATCAATTACATCCTGAACACCGGTTGCCTCCAGCTTCTTAATTAATTTCGGAATTACTTCATCCGGATCCACACTACCGGTATAAAGTGCAGCGCCAAATTCATCTAAAATACCTCTAAAGCCTGCAATCTGTGTTGAAACCGGATCCGTATCAAAATCAAATCCAAAGCTTGGAGTTGCTATCGAGTTATTATTAAAATCCCTAAATTCTGCCCATTTATCAAGTGGTTCTTTCTCTTGTACATACGTATTGAACAACCCGCCCTGTACCCAATAAGGCACGGAGTAGTTTTTTCTGTTTTCCTCATTAATCTGTATCTTACAGTTATATACAAATGGTCTGCCCTCGGTTTGCTCGATTTCCTCCTGCGTTGCATCCACCTTATCATAATGAACTCCCTCAATACCATAGTTCAAAAGATTTCGTAAATATTCATCTGTATTGATCAGGTTTAATAATTCAACCGCTTTTTCCGGATGCTTGGAGGTTCTTGAAACACCAGTCATTGCACCTCTGGCGGAAGCATTCGTTACTACCGTATCCATAATCGGAGTCGCAACGACTTCATAGCCTAAGTCCTTCCCCCAGATCAGTTCTGCATACGGCTGACCGTCGCCCTTTGTAACAAAACGCTTCACTGACTTATCATCGCTTGCCGTTGCCGCATCTTTGTTAATATATCCTGCAAGAAAATACTCTCTAATTGTTCGCAGCGTACTCTGCATCTTCTCTGTCTCAAATACATTCTTTACAACTAAATGATTCGGATCGCAATCATATTCAATTCCAATCGGATCCTGTATCTTATCCATGTAGGTTGGTGCCGTGAAATCTCTTGTTAAATACATCGGAACGACTTCCGGCTCATTCTCCTTAATTACCTTTAACCATGGCTCCAGATCCTCTACCGTTTTGATCTCCTGATACGGGATATCATACTTATCTACATATTCCTTTGTAAATACCCACATTGGCATACTTCCGATTTCCTTCTCATTCGGCACGGCATAGGTGATGCCACCGATTTTGGCTGCCTCCCAGAATTTCGGATCAATATTATCATACATTTCTTTCCCATACTCTTTGAGCAAATCATCCAATGCAAGGAACGCACCCTTTTGCGCATTTTGCACATAATCATTTGCCCAGGAGCAGGTAAACATTAAGTCGAATTCATCACCAGTATTAATTAATACCTGCATCTTCTTGTTGTAATCGCCCCAGCTAATCTGATTGATCTTCAGCGTTACACCGATTTTCTCTTTCGTATACTCATTTACCTTTTCCAAAACGGTATCCATATCCTTCTGCGGATCCCCGATTTGATACCAGATCAATTCCACGACTTCATCTTTGCCGGAATCCTTCTTAGCGGAATCATCCTTTTTATCATTCTCTTTATTCATATCGGTTTGCTTTGTCGCCTCGGTGGTATCCTTTTCATTGACTTTGGGCGATTTTTGGCATCCTGCCATCAAGGATAAAACCAGAACAAAGGAAAGTATTAATGCAAATACCTGTTTACTCCTTCTTACTTTCATTATAAATCCTCCCTTAATATATGATAATTATATTTTATAATACTTCCATGCTTTTCCAAGTGCATTAATTACAGTTTTACTTCACAAATTATTATTCCTTAACCGCACCAATCGTCAAACCTTTTACAAAGTACCGCTGAAAGAAAGGATAGGCAAAAATGATCGGCAAAGTGGCAATGACAACGATCGCCATCTTCGTACTTTCCTTCGGCAGATTTAAAGCCATTTCAACACCATCGATCCCCATTACCGTTGCGTTATTGATAAAGAATTCCATATTGGATTCAATCTTAATCAGCAGATACTGCAGCGGTATAATGGAGTTATCATCAATATACATCATCGCATTAAACCAATCGTTCCAGTATGCTAAGGTCAGGAACAAACCGATTGTTGCTAAACCGGGCAATGCCATGGGTATAACGATCTGGAAAAAGAGTCTTAGGTCCGATGCTCCGTCAATCTTCGCCGATTCAACCACGGATTCCGGAATACTGGTATTAAAAAAGGTCCGTAATACAATAATATTAAACGAGTTGAGAGCTAATGGAAGTATTAATACCCATATGGTGTTTTTTAACATAAGTACCTGAGAGATCACGAAATAATTTGCCACCATACCTCCGTTAAACAGCATCGGGATTGCGATCAGCTTCGTGAAAAACTTACGGTAAGCGAATGTTTTTCTGGATAAGGCATAGGCGTAAGTGCCAGTCAGCAATAATCCGATTATGGTTCCTAAGACCGTTATGGTAATTGTGGAGCCATAGCTTTTCAAAATATTGGTTCCCGAATCAAAGACATACCGATAAGCCTCCAAGCTTAGCTTTTTTGGTATAAATTGATAGCCGTATAACGTCAGCGCCTTCTCATCTGTAAAGGAAATTATAATTACAAACAGGTAGGGAATAATACAAGTCAATGCGAGAAAAGCCAGAATAATGTTGAAAATTGTATTGGTTGCCGGCTTAATCTGATTATATTTGCATTGTGCTTCCTCTATTTTTTCGATCTGTTTCTCCTGCTTGGTACGCTTAAACCCAAGTAACATATTCATTCACCTCCGTCTAGAATAATGCATTATCACTGTCGATCTTAGATACGATCTTATTTGCCGTCAAAATAAGTATAAAGCCTACCGTAGATTGAAATAATGCCGCAGCCGAACTCATACCGATCTCTCCGGATGCCGTCAATGCGCGGTATACATAAGTATCAAGAACGTTAGTGTAATCAAACAGGGCTCCTGAGTTTCTTGGAATATGATAGAACAATCCAAAATCTGCACTGAAAATTCTGCCTACCGATAGGATAAATAAAATTGTGATTACCGGCTTGATCAGAGGAATTGTTATGTACTTGATTTGCTGAAATTTTGTAGCTCCGTCTATAACTGCCGCTTCATAATAAGTCTTATCGATGCCGCATATCGAGGCAAGATAAACGACGGTATTATAACCGATTCCCTTCCACTGGCTGACCAGAATAATAATGAACGGCCAGAACTTTTTCTCACTGTACCAGGCAATTTCTGTTTTCCCCATGCTTTGCAGAAGGTTATTAATAAATCCCTTATCCGGGTTTAAGAATGCATATAGAAAATAGCTTACGACTACCCAGGATAAAAAGTACGGCAAAAACATAGAACTTTGATAAATTTTAGCAAGGGTCTTCTTACGAATCTCATTCAGCATTAATGCCACAAGGATCGGCAGTACAATACCCAGAACGATAAAAACGATATTGTAGCAAACGGTATTTCGAAATACGATCCACATGTCTCCGCTGTAAAATAAAAACCTGAAATTATCAAAACCACACCACTCACTATCAATTAAGCTTTTTATAAACCCGCCGGTCAGCTTGAGTTTTTTAAAAGCCACAATAACTCCGAACATTGGCAAATAGGCAAATATAAGAAACCATATTGCACCCGGAAGACTAAGCATAATCAATTGCCGGTTTCTTTTTAATCTGCTCATAAAGCTTCGCTTTCTCGATTTCTGTCCCTGCATCTTGTCTGATTTCCTCCTTTATTGCTTTCCTGCTTATACTATACCATTTAAGAAAATAAGGTTATAGTTAAAAACTTTTAGGTTTAGTGAACATTCTATTGATATTATCCGGATTCCGTTTCCAACCAGCAAAACAGCCATTTTCTAAAACGAGTTCCTTTTAGAAAAGGCTGATAATTTATGACGCTCCTATTAATAATTTTTCATTTCACGCAGGGAAGCCGGTGAGGTACCGTAGCATTGCTTAAACTTTCTATAAAAATAACTGGCATCCGTATAGCCGACCTCTTTTGCAATATCATTTATTTTCATATTCGTTTTTAAAATCAGATCTTTTGCCTTGCTATTCTTAATATTCGTAACATATTGTGAAAATGAGCATCCTACCTCCTTTTGAAAAAGCTGTCCCAGGTAGGAGGTGTTCATGTTATAGGCATTTGCCAGTGTCTTTAAATTCATATCTTCCCGGTAATTATGCTCTACATCGCTTAAGATCTGCCGTACCACCGGAGTATACTGCGAATCTTCTATATTGATGCACTCCATAATCTCAATGATTTCAAGTAAAAAGATGCCTTTGATATCGGGTAATTCATCCGCCCGAAATAATTCTTCAATCACTTCTGCCAGATTCTTCAGCTTATTCTTCTTCGTTAATTTGAACTCATTGATAATATTTTGAAGAGCCAGGGCAAGTTTAATTGCCAAATGATAGATCACATCACTTGTCACCTGCTCCATGGCAATATTATTTACAAATAAATCTTCAATATAGGCATTTACCGCCAATCGGTCCTTCGCAAGAATCATCTTTTGAAGGTACCCTTCATCCAGGGCAATATCCTTTGATTTTCTGCCGCTGGCATAGCTTTTATCAATACAGCTGCTATAGCCGGCAAACATGATATATTTTTGAAGCTTCCTTATTTCCTTTAGGGCGGGTCTTAGATTGTTAAGCTCTGTAAACGGGCTGCTTACCGTAAAGAAAGTAAGCACTTCAAAAAAAGCCTCTATCTTATCCTGCAATTGTGAAAAGCAGGACATAAGACAGGCTTCCTCTGCCGTGTCGGTAAAGAGCAAAAGGATGATCTCATCTTTTGCATAATTAAAGAAATTCATGTCATGTTTCTTGCATTCCTCTTTCAAATAAGACAATATATCCGCCATCTTCTCTTCTTTGATATCCTTCTGCTTTATCTTAATATTGGCGGCAACGCCGTAGGGCTTATTCATGCTGATACCAAGCTCTTTAAAATAGTCCGCACTCCCTTCCTTCATCTCACCGGATAAAAAGTGCAATAATTTCTGCTTGAAGATAATGCTCCTCTTCTCCCCATGGTCAATTTTCTTCAATTTCTCAACCGCCTCGGTCAGAACATTTTCCAATTCCATCTCATTGATCGGTTTTAAAATATAATTCTCTACATCCAGCCGAATCGCTCTTCGCGCATACTGAAACTCATCATACCCGCTTAAGATCACACATCTCATACGCTTATCCTTTTTTCTGACCTCGGTCAGCAGCTCCAACCCATCCATGACCGGCATATTAATATCAGTTATAATAATATCGACCGGCTCTTCCTCCAGCTTCGTAACCGCCTCCATCCCGTTACGAACCATATGTACCACCTGTAACCCAAGCTTATCCCAATCAATAATCTTAGAAATCCCCTCAAGAATTAACCCCTCATCTTCGGCAATCAGTACTTTATACATTATGATCCTCCTTCATCGGCAATTTTAATGTAACGCATAATCCACGCGGCATATTCTGTTCCAGGAATACCCCATACTCCGCTCCATATGCAGCCGTCATTCTTCGATGAACATTTAATAAACCCAACGAACCCTGTGATGTACTTTTTGCTTTCAATTCTTCTTCGATTTCTTCCAGCTGTTCCTTTGTCATCCCTTTGCCATTATCCTTGACAAAGACCAGCAGATCCCCATCCTCCTCCGTCACCTGAACGGCAAGACAGTTATCGTCATCCTCCAATCTTATCCCATGGACAAAATAATTTTCAATAACCGGCTGTATGGTAAACTTAATTACCGGAACCAGCATATATTTCTCCGGACAATCAAGCTCAAACCGAAAATTGCCCTGGTACCGGAATTCAAAAATTTCAAGATACTTCTTACAATAATAAATCTCCTTTGCCAAATTGATAATATTACTGTCCTTGATCTGACTACGGAAAATCACCGCCAGATCATAGAGCATCTTGCCGACCTCCTTATCCTCGTTACAGATCGCTTTCATTCGAATTGCTTCTAAGGTGTTATATAAAAAATGAGGGTTGATCTGACTCTGCAGGGCGCTCATCTCTGCATTTTTCTGCTCAATTTCCGCAATGTAGCTTTTTTGTATATAGGAATCCAGGTTTTTGCACATTTCATTAAAATACTCGGCGATAATATCAAGCTCATCCTCATGCCCGACCCTCAGCCTGATTCCTAAATCGCCGCTCATCGCCTGTTTCATACCGCTGATTATGGTTTCTATCCTTAACGTCAGCTTTTCCAATCTTCGGTTCACTAAAAATGTGCCACAGATCAACAACATCGCTCCCACTAAAATAAGCATGATATAAACAGGAATGGATATATTATTCGTTTCCTTCTTATCTACATAAGCAAGAACGTTCAGATCCTTTTTCTGCTGTTTATGAATATAGACATTATATTCTTTTTCAATCTCACTGCTACTATTAAATTGCTGCAGATTTAAAAATCTGCCCGGCTCCGATTCGTAAACAATACTCCCATCGTCATGATAGACAAAAATCTTCGCTTTTCCATAACGATTCTCTAATCTGGTAAAGCCCTGGCTGCTGAATGCCACCTGCATGCAACCGGCACTGGCAAAGGTATGCGGATCACGAATCTCCTTTTCAAATACAATATTTCCATCCGATACAAATACACTTTTCTCCATTGCATTATGCTGGAAATGAAAGGTAGTGCTCTTCATCGAGCCGTCCGCGGTATAGGTATATTTCGTAAGGAAGCGGTAACTGATTAAATTAATGTCTGTTATGTAAGAGCTTCTTGTTAAGGCATCCGCGACAAAGGTCCGGATGCCCTGGAACACATTATCCTTGTCCTGGACAAAGGAATCAAACTTTTTATTATAGTATTCATCGGTATCCAGGCTCAAAAACCAAAGCACATCCTGAAGCTGCATCTTATTCTGATATAGGCTGAATTGCACAGAAGAGGCTTTGGTTGCTATATCATCCACATATTCAATTCCGCTCTGGCACATCATATCGATATATTCGAGATTCTTTTTGCGGGTCTCCCGATAAATGCTGATTAAAAAATATGTCTCCAAAAGCAATATGATACAGATTAAGACAGACATATAGTTAATCATTAACTTTTTATATATTTTTCTGGAATTCCGGTTCGTAGCAATCACTCTACTTTCTATTATCTTCTGTTTTACAGCAGGAACAACATGCATGGTCATGATTCCGTATCCCCATAAAAGCCCATATAAGGGCTTTATCTCCACCCCATTATAGCATATTTTTGTATTCATCTATAACTCTTTTACTTTTAGATAACGCAAAAAGAGAGTTATTCACTCTCTAATTTGCTAAATAGTTTTCGATTCGTTATTACAATTAAAAAAGAATAAATACTCCCAATAAATAAAAAAGTTGTTCCAGCCATGACCTCAAACAGTACCAGTATAAATAAAAATATAACCGCATTTGCTAACGCATATAATGGTTTCCCGATTACGATTGCGAAAGTATTTTTTATAATTTGAATATTCTTCATGATATATCTGCTGATAAACAAATATAAAAACGGTGTCATCAAAATTATAACCGCCAGTACAAGAATAAATGTCACGGTAAAAATTGCAACCTTCGGTACATGAACAAAATATTTTATACTGGTACAAAGCATAAATACAGCCATAAGCTGTATCACTCCCATTGCTGCCGATTGTATGAAATTCATCCGATAGCCTTTAAAATACTCACGAAAAGGGTAGATATCCTTGTTCTTTACCAGCTTATTCATACAATGAAATAAGGCACAAAGGGACGGTGCCATTGGCAGAAGGCAAAGCAAAAACAAAGGCAGGTATTCACCTATGCTGCTTATCCCCACCAGAAAATAAAAGCCTAAAAAAGGGATATTGCTTAATTGAAAAAGTAAATTCAAAACAAAAAAGTAATATACATAATCAAAAAATGACATCAACTTTTCCATGTTAAAACCAGAACCCATATGATCGACCTCCTTTCGTAAGCTATTCAATTCATTAGCATTGCAAAAGGAATTGCTGTTAATTGCTTGATGAAATCAGCTATAGTAAACTTATATACCATGGATATCATACTTTTATAATGACGAATTTTTACGAGTTACTAGATATCATTAGGAAATTTACTTTTGTCTCTGTCATACCAGAAAGTAAAATTCCTTAGGATATCGTAACGAGTAAGTCTGAGTCAGAATAAAAATATAATATTCCATGGTAGCAGGCCGACTTCTGATTTCATCAAGCATTGGCCATTTCTTTTACTGTGAATTTTCTGTTATTTCTTTAATCCGTGTACCTGGATTTCATAGATGCGCACTGCGGAGTCAGCTCCCTGGGTAGGCTTGATTGCGGTTACCTTTACATAACGAGCTTCTCTTGGCTTAAAGGTATCAAGTGTTTCACCGGCAGCATTTTTCTTAATCTCAATTGCCGGCACAAACGTTGTTCCGTCAGTACTGGTCTCAATTGTGTACCATAGCGTATTCATACCGGCGCTTTCATTTCCTTTTTCCGCATGCGCCATATAAACCTCGCTCACCATCATTACCTCACCAAGATCAATCGTTAAGTCATGAGGTGCCGGACCGGTTGCACACCATTTCGTATCGGTCTTTCCATCCACTGCAAATTGCGGTGCTTCATTCTCATTTACATAGCCGGATGCACTGGTTTCCTTGCCCTGGGAAATCAAAGGCAGTTCTCCGGAAGCGTCCTTGCGGACTACGATCATTCCTTCCACCTTACACTCTGCTGTACCTTCGTCGTTCTTAGCCACCAGGGTAACATCATAAACACCTTCGTTCGAATAGGTAACCTTCGGATTCTCCTCCGTTGAGGTCGCGGTATCAGCGCCGTCAAAGGTCCATTCCCAAGCGGTGGTATTCTGGGATGCCAGGCTGGTAAACTCTACTGTTTCACCAGGAGCAACCATTGTCTTTGAGGCTTTCATATTGGACTTTGGAAGACTGATATTCGGCCAATCCATAACGACACGGTTGCCGTCTCCTCTTTGCAGATATTCATTGACCGCCACCACTTCAAAGGTTGACTGCTTTTCCTCTGCTTCTCTTGCGAGTGCATGTATATAGTGAACAGTTGCCGTCGTTGCACCGATAAAGGATTTGCTTCCGTCTTCGTATGTCTTATATACTTCATAATATTTTGCATTGTCTACGGGGTTCCAGGTAAGCTTAACACCTGCATAAATGCCATCATCATCAAATTGCTGGTAAGCTACTGCCACATTTTCCGGTGATGCAGGTACCTGATCCGACTTTTCTGCAATGGTAATGTTTCCAAGGTTGATCTGAACGATCTGTGTATCGCTTGTCAGCCGGAAGCTTAGACCTATTTTCTTGATCGATTTGCCTGCTGATTTTGCTACATCATAGGAAATCTTTGTCCATTCCGTACCGGCTTCCTTATCGCCTGCCAGCAGTTCTTTTGAACCATCATGATACTCCAGAACCAGATCCACGGCTGCCGGATAATCTGCTTTTACCATAACCGATGCTTCTGTCTTGTCCGTAAGCGGCAGATCTGCACTGAAAAGGGTAAGCTCGGAATTCTTGCCGGCTTCCATTTTACCATACAGCTTAATCGAGTTGCCGCCATAAATGCTGCTCGCATAGTCAAAACTCGGTTTTAGCTTATTCTCACCTTCCTGGTTTAAAATCCAACGGTAGGTCGGCATAATATCCATCATACTTCGGTTGTTCCAATCCAGTGCAGATACCTTTTCACCATCAATAAAGAAACTATAGCCATTACCGAGACTAAAGTTTGTAATAAACGGAAGGGTATGTACAACGGACTTCTCTATTGCATAGGTAGAAACTCCGTGCCATTCATTGTCTCGTGCCTTTGTCGGAATCATCGGGTTGCCGTTTTCATTTACCCACAGACGATTCTCTGCTTTTTCATATTCTTCCAAAGTCTCCGCTGAAAAATATGCCCAGCTCGGACAATATAAACCTAACGAAGTATAAGGAACATTGTTCTCTGCAAATAAGTTCCATTTGATTGGCGTACGGATACCATTTGCCTGAACATCCATACCGGCATAGATATCATATGGATCAATTCCAAATTTCTGTGCATTCTCCTTCGATTGCTTCAACAGATTCTGATCTGCCAATTGGTCCACGGTCCACCAGAAATTCAGGAAAATATTGTCTGCACCTTTTTCCCCGTCGGCATCCAATAGGAAAACAGAGTTCTTGTCGGTTAATGCATTTTGATAATCCATAACACCTTCTTTTGTCATGGAATCATACCAGATAAGATCTAATTTATCATCTGCTTTTTCTCTAAACTGCTGAACAAAAGCTAGCATCTTATCTGCATGCTCCTTTGTTAACGGAGCTTCCTCAGTTCCGCCAACCTCCTGATTGATAAACCAGCCATCGAATCCGAGCGTAGTTGCCGCTTCGATCAGCTTATCAACTAAGGGGAACTTTCCGTCTGCATCCATGGTAAGGAAATCATCTAACCACTGCATCTTGCCTCCCCACGCTTCGGGAGCCAGGAAGATGGTTCCGAGAACGGGTACGCCGTTTGTGTGACCCGCATCAATGACATCTGCCGTAGGCGGAACGATAAGTCCCTCACCTGCAGAACCGCCCCAGTATACCAATTGGTCAACGTACTGCCAGTAGGAAAATGTATTCGCACCAAATATATTAAGGCCGTGCGGGGAGTTCCCGCTTGTACTGGCATTCATAATCGACAGTGCCGCAACCTTAAATTCCTTCTTTTGCGTAGAATTGCTTGGTTCTAACTTGTCTTTGTCAATCCGTTCCTTTAGAGGAATCGTGCTGACATACAAGTCTAAATCCCCTTCCTCCCCGGGATTCCACTCTAATAATTCGTTCGGGAACCAGTAGGGTGCATTGGGCTGATTCAGCATCTTCATATCCGGATTTGCTTCCGGTGTAATACGATAAACCACTTTTTCTACTTTTGGTTCTTCTGCTTCCGGCTCTTCTGCTGTTGTAGCAGGTGTTACTTCCGGCTTAGAAGTTGCATCCGTATCTGGCTTCTTCGCGCATGCCGTAATACTCATACTTGCTATCAGAATAAGTGACATAAACCTTAAAGCATTTTTTTTCATATTATCCTCCCTAACACATTATTTATAACATAAGTGTACATGGGGATTTCAAATACATAAAGTGTAAAAATTCCATATTAACTGCATTCATTCTAGCCAGTTGGTCCTTATTCTATGAATGGCAGGGAAACCATGATTGTAACGGATTCCTTTATCTTTTGGGCCCCAGCAGCATTGCCTCCATAAATTTATCTCTGAAATCCATATAAGAACATTGTATCTTCCATAAAAAGGGTGTATTATGTATGAAACATAGTACACCCTTTATGTATTAGTTATGATAGGTTAATGCGAAACTTCGGTATTGCGACTATTGTGTGTACATCTGTTGTATACGCAATTAATTAACCAGAGAGTTTCTCTATTGCCTAATTGATTTGAGTGTCATAAGTCACATAAAAACCATGGACATGAATAGGAACGTATATATATTCAGTTTGGCTAAGACCGGCTGACTGCAGTCAAAGGAAGGTAAGGCAGCCAAATGAATATATATAAGGTCCTATTCATATCAAAATCTTAAAATGACTTATGACACTCTAATCCTAATTATCTATGATAAGAATTTCATAGGATTTGATCGATCCGAAAGGAGAATTTCTATGAAGCAGAAGCATGTGATTTTATTGGTATGCGCAGGTATATTGGTTCTCGCCTCCTGCACTCTGTTCGGTTTGCATCTTCGCTCGGAAAGCAAAAGCCAAAGCGTAATGCGACAATTTTTCCATCAGCCCCAATGGAAG
>ENA-UOOI01003359-UOOI01003359.1-fermentation-metagenome-genome-assembly--contig:-NODE-3359-length-12176-cov-4.385529_pt1 | contig 12176 bp, 12 predicted proteins | sample MGYA00245779_ERZ724027 | MGnify/ENA primary metagenome ERZ724027 (study PRJEB28704, sample SAMN03018318) | fermentation metagenome | biome: anthropogenic terrestrial biome; feature: soil; material... | reverse complement strand
TCGTGAATTTACGCTGCTCGAAGCCTACCGGTCCCCACTGTTCATGCAGTACCGCCGCAACCAGCCGTTCAACAGCAACCAGCTGCGCCCGTGCCCGCTGTTCGACAACCCGGGCCGCCTGGCGCAGATGGTGAAAAAGTCCGGCGCGCACTCGACGGACATGACGCATCCGGAGGACGTGGACTCGCTGACGGCAAAATGCGTTCCGCCCGCGACGGCATGGGCCAAAGTCTCGAAAGAGCTTTGGGAAGCCAGCGACGGGAAACCGCACGCGGACGAAAAGGCGCGCAAGGAGGCCGAACGGAAAGCGGAGATCCGCGAGCGGGTGCAGCAGAAACCGAAGGAAAAGGAAGTTTCGTAGCGTTCCCGGGGCAATGTGCAAAAGCTACACGCCTGAGCGCCATCGCTGCGGTCCGCCGTAGGCGCGAAAGGCATTTATGCCTCCCGACAGTCTAAAAAATCGCTCCCGCAGATAAAACCTGCCGGGAGCTTTTTCTGACCCCCGCGGGCGCACGGCGCCTTTCGCGCCTACGGCGGCAACGCTACAGGCCAAGCTCCCGGGCGGCCCGCTTCAGCAGGGCGACCCGCTGTTTGTAGTCCGGCAGGATCTTCGCGATCTCCGCGTAAAAGCGGGGACCGTGATTCTTCTGCCGGATGTGCGCGAGCTCGTGGACCACGACGTAATCCGCCGCCTCCGGCGGGAGCAGGGCGACCCGGAAGGAAAAGCACAGCCGGTTTTTCGCGCTGCAGGAACCCCAGCGCGACGCGGCATTCGTCACCTTCACGCCCGCCGGCGCGACGCCCATCCTCGCGGCGTAATACGGGACCCGCCGCTGTAAAAGGCGGCCGGCCCTGTCTTTCAGGGAAACGATCTCCTCTTCCGTAAAAGACCTCGCCCTGGCGTCGGCTTCCGCCTGAAGCGCAAGGTGGCGTTCGATCCAGCGCCGGTGCTTTGCCAGAAACGCTTCCACCGCCGCATCCGGCAAATCGAGCGGCGCTCTTACCAGAACGCGCAGGTCACGCTCGACGGAGACCGCGAGCGTTCTGCGCCGGGACCTTTGAACTTCGACCGGATATTTCATGGTTTTCCACCCCGAAATCCCACCTGAGGAAAGAAAAGCAGCGCAGAAATCTTCCGCGCTGCAAAGGGGATTCATCCCGACGTTATTTGACCAGATTGGCGATCTCTTCCGCAAAATTATCCTTGCGTTTTTCCAGCCCCTCGCCGCGCTCGAAACGGGCGAAGTCGGCGATGCGGATGGCGCCGCCGAGCGATTTTCCGGTCTGCTCGGTGTATTTTTTAATCGTGAGCTTGTCGTCCTTGATATACGGCTGATCGACGAGGCAGACTTCTTCAAAAAATTTGCGCAGCCGTCCCTGCACGATCTTTTCGACGATCGCCTCCGGCTTGCCGGAATCGAGAACCTGCTGTTTCAGGATGGTCTTTTCATGCTCGACGACCTCGGCGGGCACCTTGGACTCGTCCAGGTACTGCGGCGCGATGGCGGCGATCTGCATGCAGACGTTCTTCTTATATTCGCTGAATTCCGGCTTCGCAGCTACTTCCGGCGAAGTCTCGAACTTTGTGAGCACGCCGATCTTTCCCTCAGCGTGGATGTAGGCGCCCACAATGCCGTCAAAACGCCGGAAGCGGCGGATCCTGATGTTTTCGCCGATCTTGAGGATTTTCTCTTTCAGAATGGCATCGACGGTCTCGTCGGAGCCGGCGGCTTTCATCGCGAGCAGGGCGTCCAAGTCGGACGGATCACCCGCCAGCACCGTATCCGCGCAGGTCTTCACAAAGCTGCGGAACTCGGCGTTTTTGGCGACGAAGTCCGTCTCCGCGTTGACTTCGATCACGACGCCGGCGTCCCCGGCCTCGTTTACCCCGGCGAAGGCGATGCCTTCCGCCGCGATGCGCCCCGCCTTTTTGGTGGCGGCGGCAAGACCTTTCTCGCGCAGAAAATCGATCGCTTTCTCCATATCCCCGCCGGCCTGGGTCAGGGCTTTTTTGCAGTCCATCATGCCGCAGCCGGTCTTTTCACGAAGGGCCGCAACGTCTTTCGCTGTAAAAGGCATGTTCATTCCTCGCTTTATATCTTTCGTTCAGGTCTCGACCGCCGGTTGCCAGAGCATCACTGGGCAATCTGTGCTTCGGGCGGCTCCTCCGCCTTTTCCGCCTCCGCGGCGGCGCCCATCTGCCCCTCGCGGCCTTCGACGATGGCGTTGGCCATCGTTGCGGAAATCAGCTTGACGGCGCGGATGGCGTCGTCGTTGCCGGGAATCACATAGTCGATCTCGTCCGGGTCGCAGTTGGTGTCGACGATCGCGATGATGGGGATATGCAGTTTCCTCGCCTCCGCGACGGCGATCCGCTCCTTGCGGGGATCGACAATGAAAAGCGCGCCCGGCAGGGATTTCATATCTTTGATACCACCCATGAATTTTTCGAGCTTTTCGATTTCGAGTTTGAGTTTGCCGACTTCCTTCTTCGGCAGAAGGTCGAACGTGCCGTCCTCCTCCATGGTCTTGAGCTGGTTCAGGCGGTCGATCCTGCGGCGGATGGTGCGGAAGTTCGTGAGCATTCCGCCGAGCCACCGGGCGTTCACGTAAAAGGCGCCCGCGCGTTCCGCCTCGGCCTTGATGGACTCCTGCGCCTGCTTCTTCGTGCCGACGAACAGCACGGACTTCCCGTCCATGGAGAGGTCGCGAACAAAATTATACGCTTCCTCGAGCTTGCGAACGGTTTTCTGCAGGTCGATGATGTAGATGCCGTTGCGCTCGGTAAAGATATACGGGGCCATCTTCGGGTTCCATCTTCTGGTCTGGTGGCCGAAATGCACGCCGGCCTCCAGCAGCTGCTTCATGGATACGACTGACATTGGCAAAAACCTCCTTGGTTTTTCCTCCGCTGCGCTTTGTTTTCGGCGATAAAACCCGCTTTTCCGCAGGCACCGCTCGCCGGGCGACAGCGTGTGTGATCGGTGACGCGAAAAGTATTATACCACAAGTCCCCGCGCAATACAAGCAAAGAACAAAATTTCGCGCCCCGCGACAGACAAATCGTTCCATTTCACCGCGGCTTATGGTATAATAAAGTTATTGTGCGAAAATACGGCGCTTTTCGACCCGCAGTTTTCCGCCGTCTTCGCGCTTCAAACGTCATTTGGGGAAGGGATGCCGTCCATGGAAACGGAAGCACCGCACAGGAGCTGGAAAAGCGTGATCTGGCCCGTGGGCGTCGGCACGTTCATGTCCACGCTCGACGCCAGCGTCGTCAACATCTCGCTGCCGCAGATGAGCGCGCATTTCGGCATCTCCATCTCCGCCGTGGAATGGGTCGTCATGGCCTATCTGCTCATCATCAGCAGCCTGCTTCTGATGTACGGGCGCATGGGCGACATGTACGGCAACCGGCGCATCTTCCTTTGCGGGCTCGTGGTCTTCACGGTCGGCTCCCTGCTGTGCGCCCTCTCGCCCACTTTTGTGTTTCTGGTCGCGGCGCGCGTTTTTCAGGCGGTGGGCGCCGGCATGCTGATGGCGGTGGGGCCGGCGATCATCACGATAGCGGCGCCGCCGAACGAACGCGGCAAGGCGCTCGGCATGAACGGCGTCGCGGTGCAGGTCGGCCTGGCCTGCGGGCCGATCCTCGGGGGGCTGCTGACCACCGCGTTCGGGTGGCAGAGCATCTTTTACGTCAACCTGCCCATCGGCGTCGCCGGATATTTCCTGTCGCGCAGGCTGCTCCCGCCCGACGGGGAACCGGTCCGCCAGCAGTTCGACGTTCGGGGGGCCGTCCTGTTCTTCCTCGCGATGATCGCGCTGCTGTTCCCACTGAACTACGGCGGCACGGCCGGCTGGCGCAGCCCGCTGATCCTCGGCTCGTTCGCGGTTTCGGCCTGCCTGTTCGCGGTGTTCGCGGCGGTCGAGCTGAGGTCCTCCGCGCCGATGATGGACCTGACGCTGTTCCGCAACCGCCTTTTCACCATGAGCAACATCTCCCTGCTGATCTCGTTCATGGCGGGGTATGCCGTCACGCTGCTGATGCCGTTTTACCTGCAGGACCTGCGCGGGCTCTCCGCCTCCGCCGCGGGCCTTCTGCTGATCCCGCAGCCGCTGGTGATGGTCCTGGTCAGCCCGCTGAGCGGGGTCCTCTCCGACCGGATGGACAGCCGGTACTTAAGTTCCGGCGGGATGTTCCTGGTCGCTATCGGCATGTTCCTGCTCAGCACGCTCACGATTGATTCCACGGCGCTGCAGTCGTCGCTGTTTCTGGTCCTGCTGGGCCTTGGCAACGGCGTGTTCCAGACGCCGAACAACAGCTCCATCATGGGCAGTGTGCCGGACAACCGGCGCGGGATCGCCTCCGGCATGATGGCGACCATGCGCAACGTGGGCATGGTGGTCGGCACGGCCGTCTCCGGCGCCATGTTCAGCGGCCGGCAGGCTTCGCTCACCGCCGCGCTGAAGGCGAAGGGAATCGCCGGCAGCGCCCTGCAGGTGCAGTCCTTTACCGGCGCGTTCCACTTCGCCTACGTGATGGCGGGCATCTTCGCGCTGATCGCCGCCGGCGCCTCGCTGACGCGCGGGCCGCTGCACACCGGAAGCGGAACCGGCGAAACCCCGTCCTGACCCACCGCGGAGCATGCGACAGAAAACGGGGCGGCGGATTTCTCCAGCCGTCCCGCTTTTTCTGCGGCGGTCATTTCCGGCTGAAGATCGCCCCCAGCCCGCGCGGCGGCCCCGTGGTCCGGCAGAGACTGCTGTAGTTGACCAGGATGGTGTCGTCGCCGATGACCTGAATGTCCTGCCAGCGGATCACGATGTCGTCCTCTCTTCCCAGCAGCCCGAACCAGCGCAGCCGGCCGTAGATGATGATGGCGGTCACGCGGGCATTCGTCGTGTCTATTTCAAGGTCGCAGACGTTGCCGAGACGCATGCCGTCCTTTACGTTGATGACTTCCTTATGGCGCATATCGTCGATGCAACAGTTCACCGCCCCACACCTCCTGCCAAATTGTATGACGCGCGGGCGCGGATTAGGATTATTTGATATGGCCGACAAGAAATGGTACAATAGAGATGTATAAAGGCGGGAGCCGTGTTTAAACACTCCCGCCAGACAAAGCCTAAATTTTCCGCCGTGCCCCACGGCGGGGACTGGCTGCGGCGGCACACCGCTAGATGTCCTTTTTGATCTTGTCGAGGGCGGCCTTTTCGAGGCGCGAGACCTGGGCCTGGCTGATGCCGATCTCGGAGGCGACTTCCATCTGTGTCTTGCCCTGAAAGTACCGCATGGAGAGGATGTTCTTTTCACGGTCGTTCAGGCCCTTGATTGCCTCTTTGAGGGCGATCTCGTCGAGCCAGTTGTTGTCGTCGTTGTTGTCCCCCACCTGGTCCATCACATAGATGGTGTCGCCGCCGTCCGAAAAGACCGGCTCGTAAAGGGACACCGGCTCCACGATGGATTCGAGCGCCACGACGACCTCCTCACGGGGGATACCGAGCTCTTTGGCGATTTCTTCGACGGTCGGCTCGCGGCTGTTCTTCGCGATCATCTTCTCTTTGACCTGCATGGCCTTGTAGGCGGTGTCGCGGAGGGAACGGCTGACGCGGATGCTGTTGTTGTCGCGCAGATAGCGGCGTATTTCCCCGATGATCATGGGGACACCATAAGTAGAAAAGCGGACGCCCTGGTTGATGTCGAAATGGTCGATGGCCTTGATGAGGCCGATGCAGCCGACCTGAAACAGGTCGTCCAGGTTTTCCCCGCGGTTCGTGAACCGCTGGATCACGCTCAGCACCAGGCGCAGGTTGCCGCTGATGAGCTCGTCGCGCGCCTTTTTGTCGCCGTCGCGGACTTTGCGCAGCAGTTCCATCTTTTCTTTTTCGGTCAGCACTTTCAGTTTGGAAGTGTTAACGCCGCAGATTTCGACTTTGTTGTACTGCACGATGCATTCCCCCGTCTTACTTGCATTATTACCCGGCGAAGAGGAGATCATGCAGCGGCCGTGCCAAATTCCGTACGATATTTTCGACAGGATTCAGTTGAAAGGGAGGGAAAATTATAGTATGGAGATTGCAATTCCGCCGCAGGCCGCCGCCGTTCTGGACAGGCTGAACCAAAGCGGCTACGAGGCGTATCTGGTCGGGGGGTGCGTGCGCGACAGCCTGCTGGGACGCTCCCCCTGCGACTGGGACGCGGCGACATCCGCCCGGCCGGAGGAGACGGAGCGCGCGCTCTCCGGCTTCCGCGTGATCGGAACCGGCCTGAAGCACGGCACGGTCACGGTGCTTTCCGCCGGTATGCCGGTCGAGGTCACGACCTACCGCGTGGACGGCAGCTATTCCGACGGACGGCACCCCGACCGCGTTTCCTTTACGGAAAGCCTCGAAGATGATCTTTCCCGCCGGGATTTCACGATCAATGCCCTCGCCTACAGCCCCTCTTCCGGCGTGGTCGACCGCTTCGGCGGGGTGGAGGACCTGACGAAAAAATACGTGCGCTGCGTGGGCGAACCGGACCGCCGCTTCGAGGAGGACGGCCTGCGCATCCTGCGGGCCCTGCGCTTTTCCGCTGTCCTCGGGTTCGCCGTGGAGCCGCGTACCGCCGAGAGCCTTGTGAGGAACCGCGCCCTGCTCGACCGGATCGCGCGCGAGCGCATCCAGGTGGAATTCACCAAGCTGATCTGCGGGCGGGACGCCGCGAAAGTCCTCCGGCGCTTCCGCGAGGTCTTCGCGCAGTTCATCCCGGAGCTCACCCCTTGCTTCGGATTCGAGCAACACAACCCGCACCACAACTACGACGTATGGGAGCACACGCTGCACTGCATCGACGCCGTCGAGCCGGAGCCGGTCCTGCGGCTGACCATGCTGCTGCACGACATCGCCAAGCCGGAATGTTTCTCCCGGGACAAGGCGGGCGTCGGCCATTTTTACGGACATGCCTCCAAAAGCGCCGAGCAGGCGAAAAACATCCTCACGCGGCTGCGGTACGACAGGCGGACGGTGCAGGCGGTCGAAGGGCTGGTCCGCCTGCACGACCTGCCGATGTCGCCGGAGCCCAAGGTCATGCGGACGCGCCTGAACCGCCTCGGGGAAGATCAGCTCAGGATGCTGCTGAAGATCTCGGCCGCAGACGTCAAGGCCAAGGCCCCGGAGGAATTCCGGCGGCTCAGGGCGCTGGAAGGCTGCGAACGGGAGCTGGAGAACATCCTGAAGCAGAAAGAATGCTTCTCGCTCGACGGCCTCGCCGTGAACGGGAAGGACCTGCTCGCGATCGGGATCACGGAGGGGCCGGCGGTCGGCAGGACGCTGCGGGCCCTGCTCGGCGCCGTGATCGACGGGCGGTGCACCAATTCGCACACGGCGCTGCTGCAGTGCGCGAAGAATCTGCGGGAGGGGAAGAAGCCTTGATGGAAACGGTCGTCCATCCGCTGAAACCGGTGTTCGACCGGAACTCCCGCGTGCTGATCCTCGGCACGATGCCGTCGCCCAAATCGCGCGAAGCCGGGTTCTATTACTCCCACCCGCAGAACCGGTTCTGGCGCATCCTCGCGGAGCTTTACGGCGCGCCCCTTCCCCGCACCAACGAAGAAAAGACGGCACTCGTGCTTTCCCACCGCATCGCCCTCTGGGACGTGCTGAAAAGCTGCCGGATCGACGGCGCGGACGACGGCAGCATCCGCGACCCCGTTCCGAACGACATCGCGGCGCTGATACAAAACACAAAGATCGGCACGATTTTTACAACCGGTACAAAATCGGCCGCGCTCTACCGCCGCCTCTGCCGGAAAAGCACCGGCCTCGACGCGCTGCCGCTTCCCTCGACAAGCCCGGCGAACTGCCGACACTATACTTATGAAAAGCTGCTCGAAGCCTACCGGATCCTCTTGCGCTACACCAATGACAGGGAGATGACCACTGATGTGGACGGATGAAAGCGTATTCTATCAGATTTACCCGCTGGGCCTCTGCGGGGCGCCGGCGCAGAACGACGGCGTCACGGTCCCGCGCATCCGGAAGATCGGGGACTGGATTTCCCATATCCTCGCGTGCGGATGCAACGCGGTCTGGTTCTGCCCGGTTTTCGAGTCGGACGCGCACGGCTACGACACGCGCGATTACGCCAAGCTGGACTGCCGCCTCGGCACAAACGGGGACTTCGCCGCCGTGTGCGGAAAGCTGCACGAAAGCGGCATCCGCGTCGTTCTGGACGGCGTTTTTAACCATGTGGGGCGCGGGTTCTGGGCCTTCGAGGATGTGTGTCGCAACCGGCAGTCCTCCCGGTATAAAAACTGGTTTTTTATCGATTTTGGACGGGACAGCAACTACCACGACGGCTTCTGGTACGAGGGCTGGGAGGGCCACTACGAACTGGTCAAGCTGAACCTGCGCAACGAGGAGGTCGTGCGCTACCTGTTCGGCTGCATCGAGGGCTGGGTGAAAGAATTCGGGATCGACGGCCTGCGCCTCGACGTCGCCTATTGTCTCGACCGGGATTTCCTGAGCCGCCTGCGCTCCTTCTGCGACGGACTGAAAAAGGATTTCTTCCTGGTGGGAGAAATCCTTTCGGGCGATTACAGAATGATCATGAACGACGGGATGCTGCACAGCGCGACCAACTACGAGTGCTGCAAGGGGCTGTATTCCAGCTTCAATTCCATGAACCTGTTCGAGATCGGCTATTCCCTGAACCGCCAGTTCGGCCCGGAAAGCTGGGCGCTTTACCGCGGCGCGCACCTGCTGAATTTCGCGGACAACCACGATGTCACACGCGTCGCGTCGCAGTTGAAAAATCCGAAGCACCTCCCGCTCCTCTACGCGATCCTGTTCGGCATGCCGGGCATCCCCTGTCTCTATTACGGCAGCGAGTGGGGCGTCGAAGGGCGCAAGGAAGACGGGGACGCGGCCCTGCGCCCCGCCCTCGAAAAGCCGGAGGAAAACGACCTGACACGATGGATCGCCGCCTGCGCGAACGCGAAGAAAAGCTGCCCCGCCCTCCTGTACGGCGGGTACCGGCAGCTTCTGCTGACGAACCGGCAGATCATCTTCGAACGCGCGTCGGGGAAAAGCCGGGTCCTCGTGGCCGCGAACGCCGACTCTTCGCCGTACACGGCGCACTTCGACGCCGGTGCGGGCAGGGCACGCGACCTGATCTCGGGCGAAGTCCACGATTTCGGCGGGGGAAGCGTGCTCCCGCCGTACAGCGCCTTTTTCTGGGAAATCTTCTAGCTCACCCGCTCCAGGTCTTTCTTCAGGCGTTCGATGATCCTCTTTTCCAGCCTGGATATGTATGACTGAGATATACCGAGCGTATCCGCCACCTCTTTCTGGGTATGCTCCCGGCTGCAGTTGAGGCCGAACCGGAGCTGCATGATCTCCCGCTCGCGCGGGGCCAGCCGCGAGACGGCGCCGCGCAGAAGATCCCGCTCCACCTCCTCCTCGAGGTCCAGGTTGACGGTGTCCTGCTCGCTGCCGAGAATATCGGAAAGAAGCAGCTCGTTGCCGTCCCAGTCGACGTTCAGCGGGTCGTCGATGGAGACCTCGTTCTTGAGCGGCGAGGTCTTGCGCAGATACATCAGGATTTCGTTTTCGATGCAGCGGGAAGCGTAGGTCGCCAGTTTGATGTTGCGTTCCGGGCAGAACGTGTTGACCGCCTTAATCAGCCCGATGGTGCCGATGGAGATGAGGTCCTCCACGTTCGCGCCGGGCGACTCGAATTTTTTTGCGATATACACAACCAGGCGCAGGTTGTGGGTGATCAGCGGTTCCCTTGCGTTGGGGACGTGGTTCATGATGTTGTTCATCACCCGCTCTTCCTCCTGGCGGGTCAGCGGCGGGGGAAGCGTTTCCGGCCCGTTGATGTAATAGACCTCCCGCCCCGGCAGAAGCAGCCGGAACCTCAGCAGAACGTCCGTGAACCATTCCCGAATCCACTCTATCCTTTTCATATTCCTCATTCCCTTTTGCCGCTGCCGCCGCGGCTTTATCTTTGTCGCCCGGCTGCGGCCAGATTTAGCCGGGCGTTTGCTGCAGAATATCCGGATTGATGAGCGCGTCGCAGTCCCCCGGCCTCGCCTTGGAAACCGCTATGTAAACATCTGTGACGCTGAATGCCTTGTCACCGCGGTAGACCGTGAGCCGGTCCGGCCGAAAGGCCCGCAGCAGCCCTTCGCCCGAGATGTCGCGGAACGGCACCATCCTGAAATTCAGGCTCCCCTCCGGCGGGATCACCTTCGCCGCGGCCTGTTCGCAGACGACCACGACCGGGTCGTTGGAAAAAGGCTCCCGCAGGGCGTTCCCCGTATCCACCTTCGCCATGCAGTCGACGGCTGCCCCGCCGCGCGACACGACGATGCGGCAGTACAGCCCTTTGGCTGGCTGCCGGCCGGTCAGCCGGTTGACGAGGGTGATAATAAAATAGCACAGCACGGCCAGCAGAATCAGCATCAGCGGGGAGATGTCGAAATAAACGACGGAATTCCGGACGATCAGGCCCTGCGGCGCGACAAAATACCACAGCGCCATCATCAGGCCGGCAAAGCCGAAATTGATGATGTAAAAAGCCGCCGTGCTCCGCAGGAGCCGCCCGACGCCCCCGTACCCGAACGCCGCAAGCACGATGCACACCGACATGAAAAACTTCATCAGCAGACTGGCCGCCGCCGGCATCTCCGGCAGCAGGATGGACAGCGAAAAAACCGCTCCCAGCGCCGCAGCGGCCACCAGCCTGCTTTTCTTGGCGGGCGTGCCGAGAAATCTGCACGTGGCAAGCAGCAGAAAATAATTGATCAGGAAGTTGACCGCGACCAGAACATCGACATAAATGGTCTGTTTCATGCGCACCGCTCCCAGTAGACTGCTTTCCATTATAGCCTTCGGTCCACGCCGTTTGTGTCAAAAATTGTTCTCTGCAGGCACAATAAAATGCGCCAAAAAGACAGAATCACCCTTTTTCGGCGCTGTCAGCCGCGCTTTCCGTCCCCTTTCCGCGGAAAAAACAGATCGCGCCGAGGGAGCCGTCCCCGGCGCATCTCCGCATCTTGTGTATTTTCATCAGATCGCCGTTTTTCTTTCCGGTATCTTGTCATCCTCGAAAATGCAACAAAACATTGACATTCCGCGCATGAATCAGTATAATAAATATCGTTGCCGCTGTTGCAGCATCGAATGGCTCGGTAGTTCAGCTGGTTAGAACGCTAGCCTGTCACGCTAGAGGTCGTCGGTTCGATCCCGATCCGAGTCGCCACCCGCTGCTATGGCTCAGTTGGCAGAGCACTTCCTTGGTAAGGAAGAGGTCACGCGTTCGAATCGCGTTAGCAGCTCCACAAAAGTCCGCTTGGCTCTAAGGCTAAGCGGACTTTTAGTATTAATTATTGATTTTTTAAAATACCACTTTTGACCTACTTTGACCTTTTGTGCAGGGTCAAAGTAGGGTCAAAATATTCGCCCGGCATTTCACTGGGCACTCCCCTATCTTCTCCATTTCCACGCTACATACTGCTCCACGATGTCATGGATGGGCAGGCCGCTTTCTTCCGCCCATTCCTCCATAATTTTACGGACGGACCGGAATCCCGTGCCGAGCGGGTCCTTTACCTCCCGCAGACGTTTGTCGTGCCGTTTCAGATCGGCGATCGTCATGATGCTGCCTCCCGTAATATAATATTTCCCGATTCATATTATACGACAGGATTCAACAGGTCGGGGCGACGGTTCAACGCAAAAAATAAGCCTGCCGGGAAAGAGCGCCCAATATCTGTATGTTGACGGTTGTTCCAAATAATGATATTATATTGATGTAATCGACATATCCTCCTGGGAAACCAGGAGTTTACCCACTTTGTGGGAATATCATAAAGGGGCTGCTACAAAACTTTCGTTTTGCAACAGCCCCTCAATCTGTCTTATGCCGTTACGCCGTGCCCGTGGTGCCAGGCTCTCACTTCACGACGATCCATATGTCCATGAGAAGCCGTTCAAGGGCCTCATAGTCCGCGCGGAAGTACCCGCTGCCGTCCATGCCGATCCCGGTCCCCCAGGAGTTGCGGATCAGGAAGTACCCCCGCGACCGGTTCCGTTGGAAAAGGCACTTCCGGCCCACGTTGTCGTGGTGCCCGACGATCACCAGCGCATGGCCGCCGAGCAGCTCCCCCTCCGGCGCCGGGATGATG
>ENA-UOOI01003358-UOOI01003358.1-fermentation-metagenome-genome-assembly--contig:-NODE-3358-length-12181-cov-4.450767_pt1 | contig 12181 bp, 10 predicted proteins | sample MGYA00245779_ERZ724027 | MGnify/ENA primary metagenome ERZ724027 (study PRJEB28704, sample SAMN03018318) | fermentation metagenome | biome: anthropogenic terrestrial biome; feature: soil; material... | reverse complement strand
TCATGCTTTTCCATGCAAGCATGAAACGCATGGCCTTTTGACCCTGGTATCATATCATATCATAAAGAAAGAGTAAAATTTCAAAAAAGGGTTTCCATTTTAGGGAAATTTTATTATACTAGTGTTGCAACTTGGGGAGAGCTGTGATAGAAAAGGTAGATGAAGTGAAAGAATACTTGCGGAGAGATTCTACCCTATCAGTGAGATACAAAGGAAAATTAAGAAATGTAATAAGGGTTCTGGAAGGGAGAGTTAAGATGCCTATAGATATCGGAATAGATTTAGGAACAGCCAGTGTGCTTGTATATGTAAAAGGAAAGGGAGTTGTACTTAAGGAGCCCTCTGTGGTGGCTTTTGACCGGGATACGAATGTGATTAAAGCAATCGGGGAAGAAGCCCGCCTTATGCTGGGAAGAACCCCGGGTAATATTGTGGCGGTCCGTCCCTTACGTCAGGGTGTTATATCAGACTATACTGTGACGGAGAAGATGATTAAATATTTTGTACAGAAGTCTCTTGGAAAGAGAACATTTAAGAAACCCCGGATCAGTATCTGTGTGCCCAGCGGTGTTACAGAGGTAGAGAAGAAGGCTGTGCAGGAAGCAACCTTTGCTGCGGGGGCAAGAGAGGTGAATCTTATAGAGGAGCCGGTGGCGGCTGCTATCGGAGCAGGGATTGATATTTCCAAGCCCTGTGGAAATATGATCGTGGACATCGGAGGGGGTACTGCAGATATTGCAGTTATTTCCCTGGGAGGCACTGTAGTCAATACATCTATCAAGATTGCCGGTGATGATTTTGACGAGGCAATCGTCCGCTATATGCGCAAGAAGCATAATCTTTTAATAGGAGAGCGGACTGCCGAGGATATTAAGATTAAGATAGGGACAACATACCCACTTGCAGAAGAAGAAAGCATGGAGGTCAGAGGACGCAATCTTGTGACAGGGCTTCCAAAGACTGTGACAGTGACATCTTCAGAGACAGAGGAAGCCCTCCGCGAGTCTACAGGACAGATTGTGGAGGCTGTTATGGGGATCCTGGAACAGACCCCCCCGGAACTGTCGGCGGATATTTTGGATAGGGGGATCGTTCTGACGGGAGGCGGTGCCATGTTGCGCGGTATGGAAGAAATGATAGAAGAAAGAACGGGAATTCATACAATGACGGCTGAAGATCCTATGAAAGTCGTGGCGATTGGGACAGGCCAGTTTGTGGAATTTATGAGCAGCAGAAATGACTTTTAGTAACAGTTCTGTCATAGCGGGTTGATGGCTGAACTGTTACGATTTTTAACCAGGAGGAAAATGTGGAAGTAGTTACCGGGTATGTGGAGCACATTGTGTTCCGCAATGAGGAAAATGGATATACGGTATTCAATCTGGAGAATAAAGAAGGAGAACTGACCTGCGTCGGGAACTTTAATTTTATAAACGAGGGAGAGATGCTTGAGCTGCATGGTGATTTTGTCAACCACAATGTGTATGGAAGTCAACTTCGAGTCAGCTCTCATGAGCTGAAAGAACCGGAAGACCTGGTTTCCATTGAGCGGTATCTGGGCTCCGGTGCGGTAAAAGGTCTGGGGGCAGCCCTCGCAGGAAGAATTGTCAGAAAGTTCAAAAAGGATACGTTTCGGATTATAGAAGAGGAGCCGGAGAGGCTTGCCGAGGTAAAGGGAATCAGTGAGAGAAAAGCCAGAGAGATTGCAGAGCAGGTGGAAGAAAAAAGAGATATGCGCCAGGCGATGATCTATCTGCAGAAGTACGGGATTTCCACCACTCTTGCCGTGAAGATTTATAAATATTATGGTGCGAAATTATATAAGGTCCTAGAAGAAAATCCCTATCAGCTGGCCGACAATATAGAGGGTGTGGGATTTAAGACAGCAGATGAAATTGCTGCCAGAGCGGGAATTCATATGGATTCAGATTTTAGAATCCAAAGCGGTATTTTTTATGTACTGCAGCAGGCTGTGGGGGAGGGACACATCTATCTTCCCGGACCGGTTTTGAAGGCACGTGCAGGGCACCTGCTTGGGGTGGAGATTCAGGATACGGGAAAATATATCATGGATCTTTGTATTGAGAAAAAGACGGTTCAAAAAGAAGTGGGAGGGGAAATCAGAGTTTACCCTTCTCATTATTATTATATGGAACTGAATACGGCGAGAATGCTCCACGATCTGAATATTGACTGCAGCATGCCGGAGGACATGATGGAGAAACGCCTGCATCAGGTGGAGAAAAAGGAGCAAATTGGACTGGATCCGATGCAGCACAGAGCTGTGATTGAATCTATCAAGCATGGGCTTTTGGTTCTGACGGGCGGCCCGGGGACGGGAAAGACTACTACCATCAACACCATGATACAGTTTTTTGAGAGCGAAGGCATGAGCATTCTTCTGGCAGCGCCCACAGGGCGGGCGGCTAAGCGGATGACAGAGACAACAGGGTATGAGGCACAGACAATTCACCGCCTTTTAGAGGTAAACGGTAACCCTGAGGAAGAGGGCAACGTAAACGGATTTATGAGAAACCGGCAGAACCCTCTGGAAACGGATGTATTAATCATAGATGAGATGTCTATGGTGGATCTTCCCCTGATGCATGCTCTTTTATCTGCTGTGGTGGAAGGGACCCGGCTGATCCTGGTGGGTGACATGAATCAGCTGCCGTCGGTAGGCCCCGGCAGTGTATTAAAAGATATCATCGCATCAGGCAGCTTTCCGGTTGTGACACTGACCAAAATTTTCCGTCAGGCCGGGGAGAGCGATATTGTAGTTAATGCTCATAAAATCAATGCAGGGGAGCCTGTGCTCCTGGACAATAAGAGCCGGGATTTCTTCTTCCTGAAGCGCCGGGATCCAAACGTTATCATCAGTGTAATGCTTACACTGATACAGAAGAAACTCCCTAAATATGTGGATGCAGCTCCTTACGAGATACAGGTCATGACACCTACGCGAAAAGGACTTCTGGGGGTGGAGCATCTGAATATAATTTTGCAGAGATACCTGAACCCTCCTGGGCCGGAGAAAGCGGAGAAGGAAAACGGGCAACGTATCTTCCGGGTGGGAGATAAAGTGATGCAGATCAAAAATAATTACCAGCTGGAGTGGGAAATCAGCACAAAATACGGACTGACTGTGGATAAAGGCATGGGAATTTTTAACGGCGATATGGGGATTGTAACGGATATCAATACCTATGAGGATCTGTTAGTCGTAGAATATGATGAACACAGAAAAGTAAAATATCCCTTTGAACTGCTGGAGGAACTGGAACTGGCCTATGCTATTACAGTACATAAATCTCAGGGCAGTGAGTACCCTGCTGTTATTATACCCTTACTACAGGGACCAAGAATGCTCTACAACAGGAATTTGCTTTATACTGCAGTGACACGTGCAAAACAATGTCTGACCATCGTGGGGAGTGATACAACATTTCAGGAAATGATACAAAACAAAAACGAGCAAAACCGTTACACAAGCCTGGCAGAGCGTATTCAGGAATTTTAGACCTTTTGTATCCGAAAGTCTGTCCTTTTTGTGGAAAAATATCGGCAGAGGGGATTTGTGACTGCTGTAAGAAGAAAGTTATATATATAAAGGATTCAAGGTGTATGTGCTGCGGAAAACCTGTAGAAAAGGAAGAACAGGAATTTTGCAGGGACTGCTCCTGTCATCAGAAAGCTTATGAGCAGGGGCGAAGTCTCTGGGTGCACCGCCCTCCTGTCTCTTCGGCATTATACCGTTTTAAATATAAAAATAAAAGATATTATGGCAGAATATTTGCCGAAGAGATGGCAAAGTCATTGGAAGATCAGATTTACAGATGGCAAATTGAGGAAATGATTCCGGTTCCTCTTCACCCTGCCAGAAGAAAGATGCGGGGATACAATCAGGCAGAAATACTGGCGGAGGAACTGGGAAAGATAATAGACATTCCGGTAAATGATAAAATCCTGTACCGGATCCGAAATACAAAGCCCCAAAAGAGCTTGGATGATGCGCAGAGAACCCAAAACCTGAAAGGGGCTTTTGCGGTATCTAAGCAACATAATATAAAACGGAATATACTGATTATAGACGACATTTATACCACCGGGAGTACCATAAATAAAGCCGCTCATATGCTGAAACTTGGAGGTGCTGAAAAAGTATATTTTTTGACTGTAAGCATTGGACAAGGACTCTGAGTATATGCTATACTAAAAACGATGTTTATAACGGAAGGATATTTTAGGTGAACGAAATGTTAGATAAAAATCGTATCAGGCTGATGGCAAAGATGGCGAAGTACGAGAAGTCTCAGGCAGCTGAAGATTTGAAAATCAGCAGCTATTATAAAAAGGATTATGCCAGTCTGAATACATTGATTACGGCCATCTGGGTTACCGTCGGATACGCGCTTCTGGCCGGGCTGATTATAATCAGCAACATAGATGCCTTAATGAAAAATCTGACAATAGCAAAATTTATTATTGTTGTATCAATTGCGGTTGGCATATATATTGTATTGCTGGTAGTGTACTGTGTCTATGCGGGAAGTTTCTATAAGTCCAAGCACAACAGAGCAAAGCAGCGCGTAAAGAGATATTACCGGAGCCTGTCACGGTTGGGAAAGATGTATGTGAAGGAGAAAAAATAAGAATATGAGTACATTACTTGTCTGGAAAGAACAACTTCAGAAAATTTATGCGAGGTTTTCTATTTATATTGTGAAAGCATTGCAATTTATTCTGGGACTGTGTGTTTTTGGCCTTATTAATTCCAACATAGGATTTATGAAGGCAGCTTCATCCATATTGTGTACATTGGGTCTTTCAGCCGTATGCGCGTTCCTGCCGCCAATCGTAATGGCGGTGGCGGCAACAATTCTGATACTACTGCATTTCTATGCATTGTCTGCACCGATAGCACTGGTATCTCTGGCTATTTTTCTCATTATGTATATCTTCTATTTCCGGTTTACCCCCAGGAAGGCGTGGCTCATTCTTCTGACTCCGGTGGCATTTGCATTTAAAGTGCCTTTCGTAATCCCGGTTGCATTTGGGCTTTTGGGAACACCGGTCTATGTGGTGCCGGCGGCATTTGGAACGATTGTTTATTATGTACTGCACTATGTGAAGTCATCTGCCTCCGCGCTGAAGGGCGGCGGCACGAGTGGGATGGCAGAGAGCCTTATGGCTTTTGCAAAGCAGTCTCTGACGAACAGGGAAATGTGGATTATGGTTCTGGCGGTTACGGTCGGTCTCCTGCTTGTATATGCAGTCCGCACCAGATCCGTGAATCATGCATGGAAAATCGGATCTGCGGCGGGAAGTATTGCCGCCATTGTGATTGGAGCAGTTGGAAATGTAACACTGAATGTTCACCTTTCCTACGGAGCCTTGGTATTTGGCGGTCTGTTTGCTTTTGCTGCAGGATTGGTTCTGGAATTTCTCTTTTTCTCCGTAAACTATTCCAGCACGGAGCGTATGCGTTTTGAAGATGATGAATATTATTATTATGTGAAGGCCGTTCCTAAGATTGTAGTTTCTGCACCCGAGGTCAGTGTGAAGCATATTAATGCCAGCCAGCCCAAAGGGGCTCCTGCCATGCCTAAAGCAAGAGGCAGGGAAGAAAATGTCGATCACGCAGAAGCAGCGGATGATATTTTGCTGACCAGAAGTCTCACAAAGGAACTTGGATTGGGAAAGCTGGATGATAAATAACATTACACAGTTCAGTTATGTAATTGCGTATATCGAAACAGGAGGCGGCACAGATGGGCCATTGGATAAAAAGTTTTTTTGACAACTATATAAGTGATATGTACTTTCCGGATGTCCGCCTGACCGATATCATAGAAATCCTCATTATAGCGGCAATTGTATACCGCGTTATGCTTTGGATAAAAAATACAAAGGCCTGGATGCTTTTAAAGGGGATGATTGTTCTCGCAGCGTTTATAGCGGCAGCAGCTCTATTGCGGATGCATACGATATTGTTCCTTGCCAGAGAATCTATACCCGCATTGGCAACGGCGGCCGTAGTCATTTTCCAGCCTGAATTGCGGAGGGCTTTGGAAAAGTTGGGAGAAAAGAACCTCCTGAACAATATCAATCCATTTGACCGAAGCAGAGATAATCACAGATTTTCTGATGAGACACTGGAATCATTGGTAAAAGCATCATTTGATATGGGAAGTGTGTGCACGGGGGCACTTATTGTTGTGGAGCAGGCTACCCAACTTACGGAATATGAAGTGACAGGGATTGAGCTGGACTGTAAAGTCTCATCTCAAATCCTGCTGAATATATTTGAGCACAATACTCCTCTTCATGACGGAGCAGTTATTGTGCGCGGGGACAGAATCGTATCTGCCACATGCTATCTTCCTCTGTCAGACAATATGCAGATTAGTAAAGAACTTGGGACCAGACACCGGGCTGCACTTGGGATGAGCGAAGTCAGTGATGCGCTGACTATTGTTGTGTCAGAGGAGACCGGTCAGGTTTCAGTAGCCATGGGCGGACAACTGGTGAGAGGGATTACTCCAGAATACCTTTCTACAAGGCTGAGCCAGATCCAGTTTAGAGCTTCGGAGCTTAAGAAGTTTAACATATGGAAAGGACGGCATGGACATGAAGAAGTATAAATTTACGAACAACCTGGGCTTGAAGATAATGGCTATTGTTTTTGCTGCTGTCCTGTGGCTGATAGTTGTGAATGTAGATGACCCGGTCGAAACGCGTCCTTTCCGCAATGTACCAGTGGATGAGGTTAATAAAGAGGTTATAACGAACAAGGGAAGAACATATAAGAAATTGGATGATACACAGACGGTTACTGTCTTGGTGAAAGCAAAGCGCTCTGTATTAACTAAACTGAAAGCTGAGAATATAGTCGCAACTGCCGATATGAGTGAGATGCAGTTTGAATCGCTGGTGCCTATAACAGCAACCATTCCGGGATATGAGGGGAGTTACTACTCCGCAGAGGCATCCCCCTCAAACTTAAGGGTCAAGGTGGAGGAACAGACGAAAAATGTGTTCCCGCTGACTGTAAGTGCTTCGGGGACTCCAAGAGATGGGTATGTTGTGGGAGATATGACAACGAACCCGGTAAAAATCACAGTGCGCGGTGCGGAATCCCTGGTCAACAGTATAGACAAAGCAGTTGCTAAGGTAGACGTCTCCGGCGTATCAAAAACCACGGCGAAGAAAGCTGATCTGGTGTACTATGACAAGAATGGGAATGTTTTGGATAAAACACAGCTGAAGGATAACCTGGGAGATGAAGGGATTACGGTAAATATCGAAGTACTCAACACGAAAAACGTGGCATTGAACTTCAGTACCTCAGGTACTCCAGAGCAAGGATATCTCGTCAGTGGAATCACCTGTGAGCCTGATACCATTCAGGTATGCGGGACACCGGAAGAATTGGAGGGCTTTGATCAACTGGACATTCCGGCATCGGAAGTTGATGTAACCGGTGCAACAGAAAAATTGGAAAAGACAGTAGATATACTCCCCTATCTGCCGGAGGAAATTCAGCTTGTAGATGAGACTGCCAATAATATTGTTGTAACAGTGTCCATAGAAGCGGAGGGAACCCGGACTATTGAACTCTCGGTGTATGCTATCCGGGTGGATAACCTGCAGAATAAGTTGAAGATTTCTTTTGACTCAGATACAGATATTGAGCTTCAGTTCAGGGGTGTTCAGGAAGCTCTGAACAATTTGGATATAAGGAATGCAGTTTCCATAGATTTGGAAAAATATACAAAGGCGGGAAGCTATGAGGTACCGGTGGATATAGAAACCGCAGCCAACATTACTCTGGCGGAACAGCCTAAAGTAAAAATAACTCTGACTAATAAGGATGCGGATAAGAGTCAGGATAAGAAAGAAGATCAGGACACGGCAGCAGAAGATAAATCATAGGAGGAGACATTTTAGGTATGGTTAGTGAGAAGGTTACAATTAAGAACCCTACAGGCCTGCACTTAAGGCCTGCAGGATTGTTCTGTAAGACGGCTATGCAGTATGAAAGCAAAGTTACAATAGAGAAAAAATCAAAAACAGAGGACATAACTGCAAATGCAAAAAGTGTTCTGAGCGTTCTCGGAGCCTGCATCAAAAGTGGAGATATAATCACAATTGTATGCGAGGGTGAGGATGAGGAAGCAGCTCTCAGTGAGATGATACGCATTGTAGAAGATGGTCTGGGGGAGTAAACAAATGAGTAAAGCAACATTAGTAATTATGGCAGCGGGAATTGGCAGCAGGTTCGGAGGCGGTATCAAGCAGCTGGAGCCTGTAGGGCCAAATGGTGAAATTATCATGGATTATTCCATCTATGATGCTATGGGGGCAGGATTTGATAAGGTAGTATTTGTCATCAGAAAGGATTTGGAGAAGGACTTTAAAGAGGTAATTGGAAACCGCATTGAAAAAATTGTAGATGTGGACTATGCCTATCAGGAAATTGACGACATACCCGGGACATACAAAGAAAGATTCCGGGACAGGACAAAGCCCTGGGGAACAGGGCAGGCAATATTGTGTTGCAAAGATGTGGTGGATGCACCGTTCCTAGTCATCAATGCGGATGATTACTACGGAAAGCAGGCTTTTAAAGAAGGCTATGAATATCTGACCAGAGAACCGCGGGAAAATAAAATGGAAATCTGTATGATCAGCTTTGTGCTGAAGAACACACTAAGCGATAACGGAGCAGTGACCCGCGGAGTCTGCCGGGTAGATGCAGCAGGGATGCTGGCACAGATAGTAGAGACTCATAACATAGAAAAGGTAAATGGAAAGGCTGTTGTACAAAAGGAAGTCAGTGCACAGGAAATAGATGTAGAATCACCGGTTTCCATGAATATGTGGGGACTCAGGCCCGGCTTCTTCCAGATATTGGAAAATAGGTTCCGGGAATTTTTATCTGGGGTAGACAAGACTGATTTGAAGGCTGAATACCTGCTTCCGACAATCATTGGGGAACTGCTGGAAGAGGACAAGCTGTCAGTCAGAGTATTAAGATCGAAAGACAAATGGTTTGGAGTAACTTACAAGGAGGATAAAGATGCCGTAGTCTCGGCGGTAAGAAAACTGATTGATGAGGGCGTGTATCCGGCGAAGTTATTTGAGCGCTAAAGAAGATGAGAAGCATATGTATCTGAGAAATGGGATGCATATGCTTTTTATTTGCTAAATCATATAAAAATAACGAGCGGATGCAATAGAACATCCGATATACAGGGGAAAACTTGACAAAGATAGTATTATATAATAAATTATAAGTAAATCTCATACAGTTTTACGTATGTATTTGAAGAACAAGAAGGGACAAGCTTATACATGAAGTGGAAAAAAGTTTCAGGCCTGCTGCTGGCAATGTTGCTAAGTGTTTCTAATGTGAGCTATGCGGAGGACATAGAGAACACAGAAGAGACCTATGAAAGTGAGATACTGGAAAACCTAGGGAATGAAGGCAAAGAGAAGGAGCAGATTCCGGAACAAAGCACAGACGGGCAGGAAAAAGGCCATATTCCGGAAGAGCGCCAGGACAGGGGAGGAGTTTCGGAAGAACCGAAGGGCATAACGCAAACTCTGGAAGAACATCAAGGTACAGGGCAGACAGAAGACCAGGACTCAAGTGCGGAGATAGTATGGGGTATGGGCAGAGGAATTACATCTCAGACTCAGAACAGCGAGAATGATCAGTTTGCTCCGATCTCCTCAGGATTGAAAATTGTTAAGATGGAAACAGCTCTAAAAAATAAACTAGAGGCTTATATTAAAAAGAATAAAGGAGCAATGAATTCCGGAAAATTAATAAAACAGGGACAGATACAAAATACAAAGAGCGCCTTTTATGAGTATGAAAATATGATGGTTTTTACATCAGATTATGGAACCTATACCGTACAATTACCTCTTCTTAATACTTTTATTTCCGGAGGCAGCGTGGAAAGCATTGGTGTGCCGGTTGAGGAGCAGACCATAAATAGTGGGAAGTCATATCAAAAATTCGAAAAAGGAGTTTTATCGTGTAATGTTACAAAGCAGGCTGATACATTAGTAGTGCGCAGAAATAATGTATATTATTTTAAAAACACACTGAGTAATGGTGTTGCGGATAAGGTTGTTACATATGGCAGAGTGGGAGACAAAGTTTTAATTGGTGATTGGAATGGGGATGGAATTGATACACTTTGTGTAAGGCGTGGAAATGTTTATTATTTCAAAAATAGTTTATCCGGTGGTGTGGCAGATAAAGTAGTTACATATGGCCGAGTTGGCGATGAGGTTTTGACTGGAGACTGGGATGGGGATGGAATTGATACACTTTGTGTAAGACGTGGAAATGTCTATTATTTTAAAAACAGCATATCAGGTGGAGTAGCCGACAGAGCAATTACATATGGAAGAACTGGAGACAAAGTTTTGAGCGGTGACTGGGATGGAGACAGCCTGGATGTAAGGCGCGGTAATGAATACTATTTTAAAAACAGTATATCGGGCGGAGTTGCAGATACCATGATTAGATATGGCTGGACAAATGATGCAGTTCTGGTGGGAGACTGGAACAAAGACAGTTTGGATACACTTTGTGTGCGGAGGCAAAATGCATATTATATAAAGAATACCATTAAAAGCGGCGTTGCGGATAAAACAGTGCTTTATGGAAGAACAAATGATGTGGCTTACGCAGGAGTTTGGACAGCACCACCTAAAATAGAGGAAATTAATGCACAGCGGTTGAATTTTAATAATTCACATGGCTTTGCCTGCAGCCAACTGACCCAAGCCTATGCGGGAAACAGCATAAATTCAACTTCTTTTAGAAAAAGTGCACTGACCACGCATATGGATGGAAGTGGAAATGAGATTCAATATTGTGCATATTATGATTATGATGGAACCATTATTCTGGCTAGAAGGATTAATTCGGAGGAATGGACTTATCAGTGGACAGATTTTAAAGGAAATGTAGAAGATGCTCATAATTCTATATCTCTGGCAGTGGACGGTGCAGGATATCTTCATATGGCCTGGAGCCAACATGCAGGAGGACTAATGTATGCAAAATCAGAAGGTCCCGGAACAATGACGATGCTTGGAGGGCAGATGATAGGGACATTGGAGGACAGAGTGACATATCCGGAATTCTATGTACAGCCTTCCGGGGACATGTTTTTCTTATATAGGAATGGAAGCTCAGGAAATGGAAATCTGATTTTGAACAAATACACGGTATCTGCAGAGAGATGGCAGCGCGTACAGGATAATCTGATTTCCGGAGAAGATAGGATTTCCCCTTATTGGCAAGCCTGTGTTGATGGTGCAGGGAGGTTACATATATCATGGGTTTGGAGAGAAACAGGAGATGCATCGACCAATTATAATATGTCGTATACTGTTTCAGCAGATACGAGTGGAACTACTTTTTTGAATTCGTCAGGTGAAACGCAGGTGCTTCCGATTACAGAATCGTCGGCAGAAGTAATCTGTACGATTCCAAAAAAGAGTTCTCTGATTAATCAGACCTCTATGACAACAGATGAGGAGGATAAACCATATATTATCTCTTATTGGAGAGTGAAGGATGTGGTTCAGTATAATGTAATTCGCTTTACGGGGGAACAATGGATTATCTATAATACAGACATCCGAAACAGTAACTTTGAGCTGTCCGGAACAGGCACCAGGCAGCTTCCATGTGCCAGACCGCAGGTCCTGGTAAATGGGACAGGAAATGCTGCAGATATTTATGTGCTCTTCCGGGATGATGAACGGGGCGGTAAGGCCTCCATCGCAAAATTAGGGCTGCAGGATATGGAAATCATAACAAAGAAAATGATTGACATAACAGACTCATCCTTAGAAGAGTGGGAACCCAATTACGATATTGCACTGTGGAATCAGAGCAAAAAAATTAATATATTCATGCAAAAGGAATATTTTTCGGTTGATGGAAATACAGACAAAAGCCAGAAGGAATATATTTACGTGGCAGATTTAACCTCATTCCTAAACAAATAGAGGAAAATGAGAAGCATATGTATCTGAGAAGTGGGGTGCATATGCTTCCTGCATTTTTAATAAAAAAATGTTTTGAAAATAAAACCTTTTATACTCAAAAAAATGGATATTTGCATATGTTACAGAAATATTAAAT
>ENA-UOOI01003356-UOOI01003356.1-fermentation-metagenome-genome-assembly--contig:-NODE-3356-length-12203-cov-6.165048_pt1 | contig 12203 bp, 14 predicted proteins | sample MGYA00245779_ERZ724027 | MGnify/ENA primary metagenome ERZ724027 (study PRJEB28704, sample SAMN03018318) | fermentation metagenome | biome: anthropogenic terrestrial biome; feature: soil; material... | reverse complement strand
GATGGCGAAAGGCACGCTGGAAGCCGTCAGGGAACATGGCCTGCTGGGCGTGTTCTCCGGCGGAGTGACGGCGGGGGCTGCCGGGATTGCGGCGGCGGTGTTCTTCGGCTACCTGGCCGCCTTGTTTTCAAAATCGGGGGATAAGAGCTAGCCCGGCATTCCAGTATGCAAAGGCCGGTTACCGCTACGCCAGCCTTGCCTGGCGGATTTTCCGCGTGATCAGCGGCAGTTTTCTTCTCACGATTCTGTGGCAGGTGGCAAAATATGTTTACCGGGCGATCAAACGGAGAAGAGAGCAGAACCGAAGGGCACGGATGCAGATGCTAAGGGCCGGCCGGCGGCCGTAAAAAGCAAAACGGACAGGTTCTTAACCTGCCCGCGAAAAACGCAGCGCTTTGCTGAAGCTTACTGAATAGAGCAGTCCAGATAATGCTCAAGCTCTTCTTCGTCCTTCTTCTTTTTTTCAAAAAACAGAACGACAGCGACCGCTACGGCGATCATTGCGGCGACAGAGGACAGGATTGTAAACAGCAAACTCAGCTTTCCGGTATTCTTCAAAACGAGCACCTCCGTATGCACGATGGGTTCAAAGTCCGTCCATCTTCATAATAATCAAAAAACGGGGAAATGTCAATTGCCCGGCCCGGTGGGAAAACGGGCGGATAGTAAAAAAGCAGGGCGTGCCGCTCTGCTTTTGCTTTACGCGAAGAAACAGGTCATACCTTCGCCGCGTTCAGTTTGCGGACAAGCGCCGATTTTTTCCTCGCCGCGTTGTTTTTGTGAAGAATTCCTTTTGCGGCGGCTTTGTCGATTCTTTTCACGGCAGCTTTCACCGCTTGTGCGCTGGCTTCGTCGCCGCTTTCCACAGCGTGACTGGCTTTCTTTATATCTGTTTTCAGTTCCGCCGTCGCGGACTTGTTGATCAGAGTTTTGGTGGCAATGACTCTCACGCGCTTCTTGGCCGATTTGATATTTGGCATCGTTAAACCTCCTTTGTGCATAGTTTTACAATTAATCATATCATTGATACGAAGAAAATGCAAGATATTTTTTAGGAAGAAAGGAAGCCTCGCAAATGAACTTTCGCACAGACCTTGCGCTGGAATCCACAGAGCCTTCAAAACAGGTGCGAACGGAAAAAGACGGCTGCGTCCTGACACGGATCGACGACAACGGAAGGACCTATGTGACGATGGAGGTGCAGTCGATTTCCGACCACATCGACTCCAATGATTCGCTGCTGAAACTCGTCGCTTCGGAGCTGGAGGCGCTTTTGCCGAAAAAAGGACTGATCTTGGCGGCGGGGCTCGGCAACCGGAACATGACGCCGGATGCGCTCGGCCCGATGGCCGCGGAAGAGGTGCTGGCCACGCGCTACATCAAGGGGGAGCTGGCCCGCGTCACGGGCCTTTCCGGCCTGCGCCCGGTTGCGGTAATCAGCCCCGGGGTCCTGGGCTGCACGGGCATGGAAGCGTTCGAGGTGCTGCGTGCCGTCGTCGGAGAGGTCAAACCCTCCGCCGTCGTCACGGTGGATGCGCTGGCCGCGCGCAGCCCGTCGCGCCTTGGATGCACGGTTCAGCTCAGCTCCGCCGGAGTCTCGCCGGGCTCCGGGGTCGGAAATTCGCGCCCCCGCATCGACCAGGCGACCCTGGGCGTGCCGGTCGTCAGCATGGGCATCCCCACCGTAGTGGACGCCGCCACCCTCGCCGCGGATCTGCTCGGCAAAGACGGCCCGCCGGAAAAGATCGCGCCGCGCGGCGCATCCATGATGATGACGCCGCGGGAAGTGGATCTCATTATCCAGCGCGGGGCGCGGCTTCTTTCCATGGGGATTAACCGCGCCGTGAATCCGTCGCTGAGCGTTGAGGAATTCGAGGAACTGACCTGACGGCGCGCCGGACGCAAACGTCCCGCAGAGGCAGGCCGCTTTTCCGCCGCGTTCCGAACGCCGGGCCGGTGCAGGTCTGAATCCGCCGTCCGCCGCATAAAAATAACTTGAACACGATGTGCGGGGGAAGGATATGAAAAAAGGTACGGAACGACTGATGGAAATAGCTTCGGCGCTGCTTGCCGTGCTGGCGGTGGCGTGCGTGGCCGTGCGTCTCCCCGCGGGATTCAGCCGGAACACGGCGGTTGCGGCTGCGGGGTTTATCCTGCCCTGCGGCGCGGCGGAAGGGTACCACAGCGCCGACGAGGAGGACGATACGATTTCATCACCCGGATCTTCGGGGAAATCTTCCGGTTCGCTTTCTTCCCGCAGACAGTCTTCCGCTTCGGAGGCTTCCCGCGGGTCTTCCGTGCCCTCCGGCACAGGATCGACGGAAAACGGCGTGCAGGAAATGTGCATCAACACAGGCGGAAGCAAATACGAAGATTTCTATGTAAAAAACTCCAATCAGCATCATTCGGTCGACATTGGGGCCGAGCTGAGTAAACGGCCCGACATCAAGATCCAGAAAAACGCGGGCCCGCAGGTCCTGATTTACCACACGCACACAACGGAGGCTTTCAGCGGGGTGACGCGCACGACGGATAAGACAAAGAGCGTCTGCGCGGTCGGCGACGCAATTGCAAAACAGCTTGAGGCGGCCGGAATCGGCGTGCTGCACGACACCACTTACCATGATTATCCCGCCTATAACGGTTCTTACCAGCGTTCGATCGTCACGATGCGCAAAGACCTGAAAGCGCATCCGTCCATCCAGGTGACCATCGACCTGCACCGCGACGCGATGACCCGCACCGACGGAACCCGTTTAAAACCGACGGCGGTGGTCAACGGAAAGAAAACCGCGCAGGTGATGGTGATTTCAGGCTGCGACGACACGGGGGACCTGGGATTTCCGGACTGGGAGTACAATCTGCGGTTTGCTCTGCGGCTTCAGAAATCTATGGCGGATCTTTACCCGAATTTCGCCCGCCCGCTGAATTTCTGCGCGCGCCGATACAATGAAAACGTCACCCACGGTTCCCTGCTGGTTGAAATCGGGACGGATGCCAACACGCTCGACGAGGCGGTGTACGGCGGGGAACTGTTTGGCAAAGCACTGGCGGCGACTTTATCGCAGCTGACCTAGGAAAACCGTGCCGCACGGAACCCGGTCCGCGGCCGGCGTAAAAAAAAGAAGGAAAAAAACAGTCATGAAGCATCATCGCAGTCTCAGAATCTTTTTGGTATCCCTGCTTGGCACTCTTTGTGTATTTGGGCTTTTGCTGGGTCTGGCAGAAGTGGACGCACAGTGCCGCAGAATCGGATTTGGCGACAATAAAACGCTTCTTTCTCAAATTACCGGCAAAAATTGGGGCCTTACTTGCAATACGGCGGAGATATGCTATAATGATTCCGTGAAAAGCAATTGATTGTGAAATTTCGGCGGAGGGCTTTCAATGAACCGACTTGCAAAAATGCTGTCCGTTTTTATGATAATGACTCTGGTAGCTGTTTGGGGTTCCCTGGCTGCGTATGCGCAGTCAGGAGGGCAAACGACAACATCCGTCCCGGATTTGACCAGCTCGGCGGCCCCTTCAAAGGCCGCTTCTTCCCAGCGGGCGTCATCGTCGCCTCCCCGGAAGAGCAGCGCGCCGTCTGTTTCTTCAAAAGCGTACTTCTCTTCCAGAACGTCCAGAAGGACGGTAAAGAGAAAAACCTACAAAGTACTTTCTTCCGACGTTTCGTCGTCGCAGGTAGATTCGGAAAAAGGGGCCGGGGGACTGCTTGACTCGGCCTCTTCGAGCGAGATTTCACTGCCGAGCGTGGCAAGCGTTTCCGAAGCAAATCCTCTGGCGTCGGCAGGCGGGAACTCTACCCGCGGGATGACTTGGATCGGCATTTTGTCGTGGGCCTGCATCGTGCTTGGGGTCATCGTCGTTTTGATCGTTGTGTTCAGCAATCGGCGGCCGCCGCGCGGAATGGGCCGCAAGCGTTACCGCAAGCCGCGGCGGTCCCGTAAAAAACGGCTTCTGAATGACAAATATTATCGGAATATCAACCGGTAACTATACGGCCGGGGAAAAACCGTCTGGCAGGGATGTCTGGATGCGAATGGATGCGCAGACCCCAAAAGCCGCTTTCCAACATGGAAAGCGGCTTTTTTGCACGGGCTGGCCGAACCTTTCAGGCAGGAATTTTCACCGTGCGGGGGTCGATAAACGGCAAAATGAAACAAAAGTGCAAGGGCCATCATGCCGCCGCCGGCCAGGCAGACGCCGTTCCACCCCATCCGTCCCCAAAGCTGGGAAGAAAGAAAAGATCCGGCGGAGCCGCCCACAAAATAAGACACCATGAAGACCATGGTAATCCGGCTTCTCATCTCGTCGGAGAGCGCCTGAATCCGCGCCTGGTTTGAAACCTGGCCCGACTGGTTGCCGAGGTCGAGCAGAATGACGCCGGCAATCAGACCGGCCAGCGTGTTCCCGGCAAACAGGAAAAGAAGGTAAGCGAGAGAAGAAAGCAGGACGCCGATCCCGACGGTGTACCGCGCGCCCCGGCGGTCCGCAAGGCGGCCGACCGCCGGAGCGATCAGCGCGCCGCCGATTCCGGCCAGGCCGAACAGGCCGGCTTCCCGGCTGCCCATGCCGAACACGGGGGTGCTGAGCTGAAAGACGAGGCTGGTCCAGAATGCGCTGAATGCACCGAACATGAGAAAGCCGTTGACGGCCGCTTCCCGCAGGACCGGCTGCGACTGGATCAGCGGGCGCAGGGAGGCGAGAAGCTTTCCGTAGGGTTCCCTGGTCCTTGCGGGAGAAGCCGGAAGCAGAAACCGCAGCAGCAGCGCGAACGCCAGCATGACGGCGGCCATCAAGTGAAACACGAAGCGCCAGCCAAACGCTTCCCCAAGAAAACCGCTGAAGACCCGCGACAGCAGGATGCCGATCAGCAGACCGCTCATCACAAAACCGATGTTTGCGCCCCGGTTTTCCGGCTTGGAGATATGGGCGGTCAGCGGCACGATCAGCTGCGGAACGATGGTTGCGGCGCCGAGGGCAAAACTGAAAACGAGAAGGAGCGGCAGACTCGGTGAAAATCCGGCTGCGAGCAGAAACACACCGGCAAGCAGAGTCATTCTCACAATCAGCCCGCGCCCTTCCACCCTGTCGCCGAGCGGCACGAAAAAGAAAAGCCCCAGCGCATAACCGAGCTGAGTCGCGGTTGCGGCATAGCCCGCCCGTGCCTGCGGGATCCCGAATGTTTTTGCAACCTGAGCGAGAAGAGGCTGTATGTAATAAAGATTGGCGACGGTCGCGGCGCAGGCCGCGGCCAGTAAAAACAGCAGCGGCTTGGTAGCTTTCATTTCCCGGCCGCCGGACGGTTGATTTTTCATGCTGAAAAATTCTCCCTCTTTCTGAAATCTGAATGAACGTCCTGCCGTTTGCTTTTCCACCCTGTTCTTCTGAAAAGGGAAAAGCCGGTCAGGACAGGGACGCGAGCTGTGTCAAAAAACCGTGCAGAAAGGCGAGCTGGCCTTCGTCCGCCCCAGCCAGCAGGCCGGCGATCCGGCGCTCGATTCGACGGTGCAGTGCGGCATGGTGGCGGCAGGCGGTATGCCCCTTTTCGGTCAGACACAACAGATTGCAGCGGCAGTTTTCGGGGTCCTTCCGCTTTGTGAGGAACCCCTTGCCTTCCAGCCGCCTGACCGTTTGAGACACCGCTCCGCGCGTCAGACCGAGTTCCTGTGCGGTTTCCGCCTGGTGCAGACGGGGATGGCTTTCCAGGAAGGCCAGAAGGTGGATTTCCGAGTGGTACAGCAGGGTGTCCGTACCAAACCGGCTGGCCTGCGCATCCTGCTCCGCAAATTCCGCCAAAATATTTAAAAGCTGTTCTCCGATTCGTTCGCGTTCCGTCTTTTTCATATTTTAATTGTATAGTATCTATACAATGTTGTCAACAGCGAATGTTTTGCCGCGCCGTTTTCTTTTCCCGTTTCCTATGGTATAATACAGTTGATTTAAAAGAAAGATGGCCACTGCTCTTTCAAGGGCGCGGCGGTTTTTCACATCAGTCAGGAACGGTGATTGGATTGGCAATTCCACGCGAAAAAATTCGCAATTTCTGCATTATCGCCCACATTGACCACGGCAAAAGCACTTTGGCGGACCGCATCCTTGAACAGACAAAGTCTGTTCCGCTGCGAGAGATGGAAAATCAGATCCTTGACGACATGGCACTGGAACGGGAGCGCGGCATCACGATCAAGGCGCACGCCGTCACGCTGGTTTACCACGCGGAGGACGGTCAGGATTATGTGTTCAACCTGATCGACACGCCCGGCCATGTGGATTTTAACTATGAGGTTTCCCGCTCGCTTGCAGCCTGCGAAGGGGCTGTGCTGGTGGTGGACGCCTCCCAGGGAATCGAGGCCCAGACGCTGGCAAACACCTACCTTGCGGTGGACGCCGGGCTTGAGATCGTCCCGGTGATCAACAAAATCGACCTGCCCTCCGCCCGGCCCGAGGAGGTCCGAAAGGAAATCGAAGACGTGATCGGCATCCCGGCCGACGAAGCGCCCTGCGTCTCGGCAAAATTCGGCACCCATATCAAGGACGTGATGGAGCAGATCGTCAAGAATGTGCCTCCGCCGGGCGGCGATGAAAACGCTCCGCTGCGCGCGCTGATTTTCGATTCCTATTACGATCCGTATAAGGGAGTTGTTATCCATGTGCGCATCCGGGATGGAAAGGTAAAGCCGGGCGACGTCATCCGCATGATGTCCGTCGGGAGCGAGTTCACCGTTGTGGACTGCGGCTATATGCGCGCCACGAAATTTGAACCGAGCGACTGCCTGCGGGCCGGGGAAGTCGGGGTCCTCTCCGCCTCGATCAAAGCGGTGCGGGAAGCGCGCGTCGGCGACACCGTCACGCTGGCGGAGCGCCCTGCGAAAGAGCCGCTGCCGGGTTACCGCCCGGTGCAGCCGATGGTATTCTGCGGCATCTATCCGGCGGACGGCGCCAAATACCCGGATCTGCGCGACGCGCTGGAAAAGCTGCAGCTCAACGACGCGGCGCTCTCGTTTGATCCGGAAACTTCCGCCGCGCTGGGGTTTGGGTTCCGCTGCGGCTTTCTGGGCCTGCTGCATATGGAGATCATCCAGGAGCGGCTGGAGCGCGAGTATGACCTCGACCTGGTCACCACCGCGCCGAGCGTTGTCTATCACATCCGGAAAACGGACGGCACCCTGGTTTCGATCGACAACCCCACAAACTACCCGGATCCGTCTCTGATTGCGGAAGCTCAGGAGCCGATCACCGACGCGCACATCTACACGCCGAAGGATTATGTCGGGAATATCATGGAGCTGTGCCAGGAGCGCCGCGGGACTTTTATTGACATGAATTATGTGGACACCGACCGCGTCGATATCCACTATGAGCTGCCGCTCAATGAAATTATCTATGATTTCTTCGATGCGCTGAAAAGCCGTACCCGCGGATACGCCTCGTTCGATTACGAGCTGAAGGGCTACCGCAAGAGCCAACTGGTCAAGCTCGATATCATGCTCAACGGCGAGACCGTCGACGCCCTTTCGTTTATCATTCATGAGGACAAGGCTTATGCCCGCGCCCGCAAGATGGCTGAAAAGCTCAAGGAAAAGATCCCGCGCCAACTGTTCGACGTGCCGATCCAGGCCTGTGTCGGCGGGCGGATCATCGCGCGCGAAACCGTCAAGGCGCTGCGCAAAGACGTGTTGGCCAAGTGCTACGGCGGCGATATTTCGCGCAAGAAAAAGCTGCTGGAAAAGCAGAAGGAAGGGAAAAAGCGCATGCGCAAGCTCGGCACGGTAGAAGTGCCGCAGGAGGCGTTCATGAGCGTGCTGAAACTGGATGAATAGAAGGCTGAGCCTTTACGCCCGCCCCGCCGTTCCGCCCGGAGCGGACCCGCAGCCGGATAAGATCCCCGGCGGCGGAAAGCCGATCGGCCTTTATCTCCATGTTCCCTTCTGCGACGGAAAATGCCCTTACTGTGACTTTTATTCCATCCGCGCCACCGAAGAGCGGATGGAGGAATATACAAACCGTATGGTGGAGCAGCTCGGATACGCAGCGAAACGAATCAAGCGGCCGGCCGACACGCTGTATTTCGGCGGCGGGACGCCGAGCCTGCTGGGAGAAAAGCGGATCATCCGCATCGTTGAGGCCGCGCGGCAGGGATTCGGCCTGGAACATGCCGAGATCACCGTGGAGGCAAATCCCGGCGAAGAGCTTTCCGGGCTTTTCCGGGAGATCCGCGCGGCGGGGGTGAACCGCCTGTCGCTCGGCCTTCAGTCGGCGGAGGACGGGGAGCTGCGCCTGCTTGGCCGGCGCCATACCGCGCAGCAGGCCGCCCGGTGCATCGGAGCGGCGCAGAAAGCCGGGTTTGAAAACCTTTCGCTCGACCTGATGCTGGCAATTCAGGGGCAGACGGAAAAGAGCCTGCGGCGGTCGGTGGAGTTCTGCGCCCGCGCAGGAGCGCAGCATGTCTCGGCCTATCTCTTGCAGGTCGAGCCGGGAACGGCCTATTATAAAAGAAAAGAAACGCTGGATCTTCCGGATGAGGAAAAAGCTGCTGCACTTTATTTGCTGGCCTGCAAAGAGCTGGAAGAAAACGGATTTTTCCAGTATGAAATTTCCAATTTTGCACGGACCGGATTTGAGAGCCGGCATAATTTAAAGTACTGGCATGATGAAGAATATCTGGGCCTCGGGCCTGCGGCGCATTCTTTTCTGAATGGAAAACGCTTTTCGTGGGGAAAAAGCATCGGCGCGTTTCAGCGGGGCGACCCGCCCGTGCCAGAAGGCGACGGCGGCGGGTTTGAAGAATTTGCCATGCTGGCTCTCCGCCTGACGGAAGGGCTGACCGATGCGCGGTGCCTGGAGCGGTTCGGCCAGCCCGTGCCGCGGCGGCTAAAAGATGCCGCGCGGCTCTATGAGCGTGGCGGGCTGACCGTCTGCGGGGCGGACGGATTTCGTTTTACCCCGAAAGGCTTTCTGGTCTCAGACTGCTTAACAGCTGAAATCCTTTATGCGCGGTAGAAAAAAGAACGGGCCGCCCGGGAAAATTTCCCCGGACGGCCCGTCTGGTTCGGCTGGCCCTTCTCTTTGGGCTGTCGTTTTCAGTTGGGCTTGCTACTTCTTTTCACGTTCGCTTTGCACTCGAACCCATCGTAAAAGAGAGAGGGCGCCAGTCGGCGCTCAGTTCAACCTGCGGATGCCGCAAACCCGCAGGCTTCCCTTATACGCGGGGCACAAAAAAACGCCGGGCTGGAATGACCCCATTCCATCACACCGGCGCGTGAAAAGCAGGAACCTTCCCAATCCTCCTCTGTACAATTCGAGGCGAAAAGAGTATAATATTTCCAGCAATGCGCGGTTATGCCGCTGTGTATGGAGGTGTGCGCTCCATATGCAGGGGACGGGGTGTTGGCACGCCCTGTCCCTGCTTTGCACTTTTTATTGTGCCTTACCTCAAGTATACCCCCGTTTCCTTCAAAATTCAACCATTTTTTACAGCCTGAACCTATCCTGCGCCCGCAGGCGCAGGCAGAGACGGGCTGTTTCTTTTCAGGCGGTGCGGCGGCCGGAGAAGCACCGGATCGAAGGGCAGGAATATTGTGGGGAAAGGAAGGGGATCGCTTTTGCCGTACAGTGTCAAAAAATATATGGATTTCATAATTAGTTTACAATTAACATATTGACAATGGGGCAAACTAATGATACTCTATTACGTAGAGTTAGCACTCTAATGCATCGAGTGCTAAACCATTAGGGAATGGAGGGAAGGGGATTGGAACTAACACCAAGGCAGCAAAAGATTCTCACTGCGGTCATTGAGCTATACATCGAAACCGGCGAGCCGGTGGGTTCCAAGTCACTGTGCGAAACCCTCGATTTCCATGTTTCTTCCGCAACGGTTCGAAACGAGATGAGCAATCTGAGCGAGCTGGGGCTGCTGGAGCAGCCCCACACCTCCGCGGGAAGGATCCCAACCGAAAAGGGTTACCGGCTTTATATTGACCGTTTGATGAGACAGCCCGGGATTACGGGGGAAGAAAAAAGGTACATCGACAGTATGATTCTCCCGAGCGCCTACGACCCGGAGAAACTGCTCGACGGCGTTGCAAAAACGCTTGCCTCCATTACGAAATTTGCCGCGGTTTCCACCACGCCGAGCGGAGAATCCGCCACAGTCCGCGCAATTCAGCTGGTACAGACCAGCCGGCACACGGCGATGGTGATTCTGATGACTTCGGCCGGAACGATGAAAAGCAGGGTGTTCCACTGTGACTTCGATTTGACGCCGGAAATCCTGCGGGTGTTTTTCCGCATGCTGAACGAAAAGCTGATCGGGGTCCCGGTCGCAGATATCACGCCGGCTTACATTCAGTCGCTGGCGGCCTCAATGGGGGAAATGGCGATGATGATCAGCTCCGCTCTGATGGCCATAGCGGACGCAGCGCAGGATTCCATGCAGTCGGAGATTTGCCTGAACGGCGAAATCAATCTGCTGTTTTATCCGGAGTTCAGCCAGGAGGAACTCCGGCGCATCATGGATTTTCTTTCCCGGCCGGCGGATTTGTGCCGGCTGCTCGCACAGCCGAAAGAGAAGGTCAAAGTGTTCCTCGGCCAGGAGAGCCGCTGCCCGGCGCTAAAGGATTCCAGCGTGATCGTTTCCCGCTACAGCGTCGGCAACCGGGACTCCGGGGCTATCGCGATCATCGGACCGATGCGGATGCATTACGGCAGAATTATTTCTAGCATTGAATACCTTTCCAGTTCAGTCGGCAGAATGTTGACGGAACTGATGGATTTGGAATAAAGAAAGGGGCGCCAGTCTTGGAGAAAAGTGAGAGCCAGCAGGTAAAACAGACAGAAGAGACGGAAGAGCAGAAAGAGACCGAAACCGCCGGGGAGCAGCCCCAGACGAAAGAAGAGCCGGAAAAGAAAACGGCCCCTGCAAAAGAGCCGGAGGAAAAGGCGGATGCCGCGGAGCAACCGGAAAAAAAGGCCTCTACGCAGCAGCCGGCGGAGGAAGAATTAAAAAAGAAACTGGAAGAGGCAAATCAGCAGTTGGAAAAGCAGAAAAATCTGCTCCTGCGCACAACGGCGGAATATGACAATTTCCGCAAGAGGACGGTGCGGGAAAAAGCATCCATTTATGATGACGCAACCGCGAAGGCCCTGCAGGAAATCCTGAATGTGGCGGACAGCCTCGAGCGGGCGCTGGCACAGCGGGAATGTTCCGCTGACGACATGCGCAAGGGAGTAGAACTGGTCTATAAGCAGATGCAGTCCGCCTTTGCCAAGCTGGGTGTGGAAGAAATGGGAAAAGAGGGCGATGAATTCGACCCGCAGCTGCATAACGCGATCTCTCATGTGGAGGACGAAAGCAGCGAAGAAAATGTTGTGGTCAAAGTATTTCAAAAGGGATATAAAATCGGCGACCGGGTCATCCGGCATGCGATGGTTCAGGTGGCAAATTAGCGCGTGGCGCCTCACCGCGCGGCAGAAGAAAATCCATGGTTTGGTTTGGCGGGAGGAAGCTTAAAGAGGCTCCCGGCGATTCAACTGTTCTGTATAAATTATTTTATAAAAACGAATTAACTGGAGGTAACTGATATGTCAAAGACAATAGGGATTGATTTGGGCACTACCAATTCCTGCGTAGCTGTGATTGAAGGAGGGAAACCGGCCGTCATCCCCAATGCGGAAGGCGAAAGAACGACTCCGTCCGTGGTTGCATTTAAGAAAACGGGGGAACGCATTGTCGGCCAGCTGGCCAAACGGCAGGCCATTACGAACCCGGACCGCACCATCAGCTCCATTAAGAGGGAAATGGGCAGCGACTTTAAAGTGAATATAGACGGCAAAAATTACACCCCGCAGGAAATTTCAGCCATGATCCTGCAAAAACTGAAGGGGGATGCGGAATCCTACCTCGGCGAGCCGGTTCACTCGGCCGTCATCACCGTGCCGGCTTATTTCACCGACAGCCAGCGCCAGGCGACCAAGGATGCGGGCAAGATCGCCGGCCTTGAAGTCAAGCGCATTATCAACGAGCCGACGGCGGCGGCGCTGTCCTATGGCATCGACAAGGACAAAGAGCAAAAGATCATGGTCTACGACCTCGGCGGCGGCACGTTCGACGTTTCCATCATCGAAATGGGCGACGGTGTGCAGGAAGTCCTCGCGACGGCGGGCAACAACCGTCGCCCATTTCGATGATGGAAACG
>ENA-UOOI01003353-UOOI01003353.1-fermentation-metagenome-genome-assembly--contig:-NODE-3353-length-12219-cov-2.901759_pt1 | contig 12219 bp, 10 predicted proteins | sample MGYA00245779_ERZ724027 | MGnify/ENA primary metagenome ERZ724027 (study PRJEB28704, sample SAMN03018318) | fermentation metagenome | biome: anthropogenic terrestrial biome; feature: soil; material... | reverse complement strand
TTGTCCCACCCGCCTTGAGGCGGTGCGGGACAAAACTCCGTCCCCTGTCCTGCCATGACTGCTTGCTTCAAGGATAGTTTCTGGATGCTGTGAAGCGGCTATCATTGCAGGAACCGCAAGGTATGGGGAGAATAGTTGACAAAGATAGGGCTGATCTCCAAGCCGATAACGAAAGAGGAAGGTATCACAGATGCGCATTGCTATTGCTGAGTTTTCCCACGAGACCTGTACCTTTTGTCCAGACCCGACAACGATAGAACGTTTAGACTCCTATGCCCTACGGGGTCAGGCCGTGGCGGAACGGCTTAAGGGGTTGCCTACTTACATGAATGGCTTTATGCAAGCCATCAATGAAGCCCAGGCCGAGTTGATCCCGCTGCTTTATGTCAGCATGGCACCGGGCCCATACACTAGCTGGCTAGATGCGGACTGCTTCGAGAAATACACAGGCGAGATCGTGGCAGGTTTGCGGCAAGCCGGGGAGGTTGACGGCGTGCTTTTGGCTTTGCATGGCGCTATGGCAGTGCAAGGCATCCTGAAGCCGGAAGCAGAAATTGTGCGGCGGGTGCGAGAGGTAGTCGGCGGTAAACCGATTATGGTCACTCTAGATCTGCATGCCAATGAAGACGCTGAGCTCACCGAAGTGGCAGATGCAGTGTTTATCATTAAAACTTATCCCCATATCGACACAGAGGAAACGGGCTATGCAGCTGCTCAGTGCCTAATTGACACCATTCAGGGGCGTTTTCAGCCTCGCCAGGCTCTGCGCAAACCAGGCATTATCTCGGCTAGCATTTATCAGGCAACGGACTATTCACCGATGCATACACTACTTGAACGCTGCCGCCAGTGGGAGGTTAAGGAGAAAGTGCGCTGGGTGGCCGTGGCCCCTGGTTTTGCCTATGCGGATGTGCCAGATGTGGGCATGAGCGTGATTGCCATTACCGATGGCGACCAAGCGCTAGCCGATGCAATTGCCCAAGATGTTAGCGATTTAGCTTGGACCCTACGAGAAGCCTTCCGCCAACCGTTGCCAAACCCGGCAGAAGCAGTTGCGGAAGCAATTGGACTCAATAGCCAAGGTTTACGACCAGTTATATTAGCAGATGGTGCCGACCGCACTGGCGATAGCACCCATGTGTTGCAGCAACTCTTAGCTCAAGGTGCCAAGAATTTTGCCATCCCAGGCATTGCAGACCCCGTCGTGGCGAAACATTTGGAGGCAACAGCACAAATCGGCGACTTAGTAACCGTACGTATTGGCGGCTGGGCCAGCGAATTTTCTGGTGAGCCTGTCGAAGTTAGCGGTAAAATTGAGTTCATGGGGCGGCCGCAATACACCCTGGTGGGACCTATGGGTAAAGGCAGGCGCGTGCAAGATGGGCTAGTGGTGAGGCTAAATTTGGGCAATAACAACCATGTGGTTATTTCTGAACGTATGCGTGGTGCCAACGATAGCGCTGGCCTAACCTCTGTCGGTATAGATGTAGATAGTCTTGATATTATCGCCTTAAAGGATCGGGTTCACCATCGCGCCTATTGGGATAGTGTGGCTAAGGCTGACATCAAGGTTGATGCTCCGGGCATTGGTGCTGCTGATTTGTCTACTTTGCACTATAACAATATTCCAGATGATATCTACCCGATTGGGCGCAATTGGCGTGAGGAGGACAACAAATGAGTCAAGCTTGGACAGAGTATGCTCAATTTGTGGAGCAGGTATGCGCTCGCGAGCATATAGCTGGAGCTGCTGTCGCAGTTGCCCAGCACGGTAGTGTAATCTTTCAGCAGGGTTTTGGTTATCGCGACGTAGAGCAGAAACTGCCGGTAACACCCGACACTATATTCGGCATTGCTTCTGTCAGTAAATCATTCACAGCCATGGCCATCATGCAGCTAGCCGATGCGGGTTTGCTTTCGGTCGAAGATACCGTGGTCAAGCACTTGCCCGAGTTTAGGCTGCATGGTGTGGATGACATGGAGAGCATCAAAATTAAGCATTTGCTCTCACACACCACTGGTTTGCCACCAATGCGGCGTCGCCAAGACATTGCTACCTTCGCCGAGCATCTGGATTTCTTGGCAAATGAGGAATACGAGCTGCTCGGTGCCCCAGGTGAATATCTTAGCTATTGTAATGATACTTTTTTGCTGCTGGGTGCCATCATTGAACGCCTTACCGGGCGTATTTATCGCAAGTATATGACGGCTAATTTGCTAGACGCCATGGGTATGTATCGTTCTACCTATAGTATTGAAGAGCTGACCCGCTTTCAAAACGTAACTGTCCCCTACATGTATGATAAAGAGACCGGACAGTTCCAGGAGCAAGCCTGGCCGGCGTTGGGCAACTTTGAAGTAGGCGGTGGCGTGCGCTCCTGCGTTACCGATCTACTTAAGTATGGCGAGGTATTTGTCAATGGTGGCAAGCAGGGCGATAAGCGGATTGTCAGCGAGGCAGGTTTGGCTCGCATGACGAAGCCCGTGTATCAATATGGACGCAAGACCTGGTACGGGGCGGCTTTATCGATCACGCCCAACCACGGCGGCGTCACCCTGATTGAGCATGGCGGCAGCCAGGCCGGCGTGGCAGCCAACTTCGGATTCGTGCCGGAGCATGGCTTAGTGGTAGCGGTGCTCACCAACACCAGCGGTGTTTCAGCCAACCTGCTTTGGTTAGGCGCGGTTAACACAGCGCTAGGTCTGCCGCTAGATTTGCCCCGCAGTGAAGAGCCAGAGTATGAGGCAACGGCTGCAGAGCGCGAGCGTATACTAGGCACTTACGCAACAGCTGAAGGCGGCAACTTGCGTGTCTTTACGCAGGCTGATCAACTGTGGGTTGAACTGGACGGACAGCAGTTTCCGGCCCGGATGAGCGGCCCCGCAACGGCTGTTTATACCAACAATATCCCCCGACCCATCAAGTTCTATTTCCGCGGTCAAGGCCCAGCCTGGGCTGTGTTTAGCGGTTTGCGCATGCTGCAGAGGAAATCGTAGGGCCAGGCCCAGACGCGCACAGCGTAAGACAGCGGGGTACTACCTTAGAGCACAGGAGCAGGCTCCAATCGTGCTTACGGCTAGTACCCCGCTGCCCCTCTTGTTTATTGGTCACTTTGGGCCCATTTCTGGCGGCGCAGCCGTTCGGGGCGGTCGAGAATGCGCTTGCGCATGCGCATGTTTTTGGGGGTAATTTCGATCAGCTCGTCGCTTTCGATATATTCCAGTGCCTTGTCCAGCGTAATCTCGGGCGGAGGCGACAGCCGCATGGCTTCCTCGGCACCCGCGGAGCGCAAGCTAGTCAGGTGCTTCTTCTTGGTCACGTTGATATCAATATCCTGAGAGCGCCCTGTTTCTCCCACAATCATCCCCTCGTAGACTTGGGTGCCGGGGGTAATGAACAATGTCCCTCGGTCTTCTGCCCCGTAGAGGCCGAAAACAGTAGCCACGCCGGCTTCGTAAGCGACCAAAACGCCGTGGTTGCGCTTAGGAATGTCTCCGCGGTAGGGACCGTAGCCGTTGAAAACATGATTCATCACACCGTAGCCTTTGGTTTCCGTGAGGAAGTTGTTGCGAAAACCAAGCAGCGAGCGTGCCGGGATATCATATTTCAGATGCACCGTGCCCGATTCAGAGTGGGTCATATCCAGGAGCTTCGCCTGCCGGCTGCCGAGGTGCTCCATAATCACCCCTAAGTACTCTTCTGGCACTTCGATGCTGAGTAGTTCCAGGGGCTCTAGCAGCTGCCCGTTTTCGTCTTCCTTGAAGATGGCCCGGGGGCGGGAAACCGCAAACTCATAGCCCTCGCGGCGCATAGTCTCAATCAGTATGGCCAAGTGCAGCTCGCCCCGGCCAGAAACGTGCCAAGTATCAGGGGTCTCCCCGTCTTCTACCCGCATACTGATATTGGCGTAGGCCTCGCGGTGCAGGCGATCACGTAGATGGCGCGTTGTTACATATTTGCCCTCTTGGCCAGCCAAGGGGCTATTATTAACCAAAAAGTCCATTGTTACAGTGGGCTCGTCTACCTTCACAAAGGGCAGAGCCACCCTATACTCTGGGTCTGTAAGCGTGCAACCGATGCTGACATCTGTTAGCCCCACGATAGCGGCGATATCACCGGCGTTGGCGCTAGCTTGTTCCTCGTGGTCTAGGCCGACAAACTGGTACACTTTAGCGATCTTCTCGTTATGTTCATCGCCATCCGGGCTAATCACTGTCACTGTCTGCCCGGTAGTCAGCATGCCATTCTGCACGCGCCCGATGGCGATGCGGCCGACATAATCATCCCAGTCGATACTGGATACTAGCATCTGCAAAGGCGCATCTACATCACCCTGCGGGGCCGGAATTTCGGAAACGATGGTTTCGAAGAGGGGCGTCAGGTCCATATCTGGGTCTTCAAGATGGCGCTTGGCGAAGCCAGCCCGGGCGGAGGCATAAAGAACGGGAAAGTCAAGTTGACTTTCATCAGCCCCGAGCTCAATAAACAGGTCTAAGCATTTATCTAATATCACTAAGGGCCGCGCATCTGCTCGGTCAATCTTGTTAATGACAACGATAGGCTTTAAGCCGAGACCTAAGGCCTTCTGCAGCACATACTTGGTCTGCGCCAGCGGGCCTTCGGCGGCGTCAACCAAAAGCAGAACTCCATCGACGGTGCTTAAGGTACGCTCAACTTCACCCCCAAAATCCGAGTGCCCTGGGGTGTCAACGATATTAATTTTGATGCCTTTGTAGAAAATGCCAGTAAATTTAGCCATGATGGTGATGCCTCGCTCGCGCTCTAAGTCGAGCGAATCCATGACTCTTTCTTGTACTTGTTCCTTGGCATGAAAAATACTGCTCTGCTTCAGCATCGCGTCGACCAGCGTAGTCTTACCGTGGTCTACGTGAGCAATAATGGCGATATTACGAATCATAAGTTTGGCTCCCTCCACACAGTCTAACAATGTATTATATACTGTTTTGCTCACTAGTCAAAAAGGGGATATGAATATAAAAATATTGTTACCCCGGCAGGAAATGTGCAAAGTAGCGAGAAATTGTCTTAACTGAAGACGCCGAAGGCGTTGCTGTAAGGTACAAGCTGATAGTTGCTACGCAACAATCACTTTATTACCCGCAACGCCAAGGGCGTTGCTAGATACAGGAGGTGTCGGTTTGATACAGGTACGCAAAGCTACAGATAACGACGTTTTGGGTATTCAACAGGTGGCCCATGTTACCTGGCATGACACATACGAGCATACCATGCGTCCAGACACCCGTGCTCAGGTTTTGGTAGAATTCTATAGTGAAGAAAGCTTGGCGCATAGTCTTGAGCGACAAGAGGCGGTATTCCTGGTGGCCGAGGAGCAAGGCCATATCATCGGGTTTGCCCAGGCTCTGCCGCGGCCTCATTCCGGTTATGAGATTACCCGCACCTATATTCTGCCCCAATATCAGCGAAAAGGTGTTGGCAGCAAATTACAGGCTGAGCTGGTTAAGCAGTTGCCCGGCCAAAATCTTTGGGTTTTTGTGGAGCGCAACAATCAGGGCGCGATCGCCTTTTATCGTTCCCACGGCTTTGAGCCACAGCGGGAAGTAGAACTGCCCGTGTTTGGAGAGACGCTGGTCTTCGTGGAGATGCTAAAGCAGTAAAGGTAAGCCTAATTTGTGTGTCGGACTACCCACAAGCGCTGGGTAGTCTTTTGCTGCCCGTGGCGGGCTACTAATATGGATATAATAGTTACAAGCTGCAGAAGGGATGTGGCTGAACGTGGTTGATTTGCCGGAAGCCTTTGTGGCTAAGATGCAGCAGTTGCTTGGCGATGAATATGCCTCTTTTCTGGCAGCTTTTGAGCGGGAGCGCAGCCTCGGGTTGCGCGTAAATACGCTTAAGATTAATGCGGATGAATTACAGCGCCGGGTACCTTGGCAACTAGTTTCTATTCCCTGGTGCCCCAGTGGCTTTTACTATGATGCCGCAGACCAGCCAGGGAAGCATGCGTGGCATGCCGCTGGGGCCTATTATCTGCAGGACCCAAGTGCGATGGCTGTAGGTGAATTAGCTGCGCCGCAACCGGGAGAGCGTGTGCTAGACTTATGCGCTGCCCCAGGAGGGAAAGCGACGCATTTGTCGGCCCTCATGCAAGACGCAGGGCTGTTGGTAGCTAATGAGGTTCACCCCACCCGGGTCAAGGCGCTGGCAGAAAACCTAGAGCGTTGGGGCAGTAAGAATATGATCATCACTTCTGCCCAGCCTGTGGAACTAGCCGCTCGTTTTGGCCCTTGGTTCGATTGCATCGTAGTCGATGCTCCTTGCTCGGGCGAGGGGATGTTTCGGAAAGATGAAGTAGCGCGCGAGCAATGGAATGAGGGCCAAGTGCGTTCCTGCGCCGCTACTCAGATTGAAGTTGTTCAAGCAGCCTATCAAATGCTGGCCCCCGGTGGCCGCTTGGTTTACTCCACCTGCACCTTTTCGCCGGAAGAGAATGAAGCCACCGTGCGCTGGCTACTGACTAGGTATCCCGATTTGGAAATAGTATCGGCTCTGTTGCACCCGAGCTGGCAGCCAGGCTTTCACGCAGATGAAGCCGATCCGTTGCGCCTGACGGCGCGCCTATGGCCCCATCGCCTGCGCGGCGAAGGCCATTTTCTGGCCTGCCTGCGCAAAGGCGGGGCCCGAGTTGCTCACCAGCCTCCACTAGAAACCGGAGTCTACGGGGTTGCTGATCAAGAATTGCAGGATTTCGCGGCAGAGACCTTGACCGCCTTACCAGCGGGGCCCTATCTGCGCTTTGGTAACCATGTTTATCGGGTGGTGCCAGACATGCCCCAGCTGCAAGGCTTGCGCGTAGTGCGCCCCGGCTGGCATCTAGGCGAAGTGCGCAAGGGCCGCTTCATCCCCAGCCATTCCTTCGCGCTAGCATTGCGGCCCGAGCAAGCGCAGCGCTGCCTGCGGCTCAGTGCCACTTCGCCTGAGGCAGCCGCCTACCTCGCCGGGCACACCCTAGCCACAGATTTACCCAATGGCTGGGCCCTGGTCTGCGTCGATGGCTTCCCCCTCGGCTGGGGGAAGGTGACAGACGGCGTCCTGAAGAATCATTACCCCAAGGGCCTGCGCCGCTAGCAGGACAGGGGGACGGAGTTTTGGCCTGCAAAAATTTGACAAAGGGGAGGAGAACGCAATGATATCGTTTAGCCATGTTGGTTTAGTTGTCACTGATTTAGACCGTTCTGTTCGCTTTTACGAGGAAGCGCTGGGGCTGAAGTGCTGGGAGCGCCACCCGGACACGGGCCGCGGCCTGCAGATTGCCTTCATGGGGGCAGATGCTCCCGTTTTGGAACTGCTGCATTACACCGACGTTAGCCGTCGCGAGAGACCGGAGCGAGGGCGTTATGACCATTTTGCTTGGTATGTCGAAGATATTTCCCAGGCAATTGACAGGTTGGCGCAGCACGGTGTCGTCCTCGAGCAACCCGGGGTGCAAACAGTGCTAGATGGTCGCCAGATCGCCTTTTTCTACGGGCCAGACGGCGAGCGCATTGAACTAGTCCAGCGCGTTTAGGCAAGTCCGAGCAGAGAGTAGCATAGGCATTACACATGGGGGTGGATCCGGTGTGGGTGCTGATGGCCTTACTCTCTGCTTTATTATGGGCGGCTGCCAGCTTGGTGGATAAGCTAGCCGTTAACTGGGAATTTCGTACACTGGAAATCTTGCCGGCTACCTATACGGCTGGCTTTATAGTGGTAGCCTGGCGACAACCCAGCCTTTCCGAGCTGTGGCAGGCGGAGCATATTATTAGCGGCACGGTTTTGGCTGTCTTTTCTCTGCTCAATGCGGTCGCCTTACTGATGGCCTTGCGCTGTGGCAAGGTGGGGATGGTCTCTATCGTTGCCGGCAGCCACTGCGTAATCACTGCCGCCACCGCCCAAATTCTGTTCAGCGAACAACTGCAGGTGGGTCAATGGTGTGCCATTCTAGGTGCCTTCTTAGGGCTAATCCTAGTGTTTGGTGCCAATGAAAAGCAGATGGATAACAACGACTGCCCTCCCAGGAAAAACCCCTATCGCTGGTTTTGGTTGGCGCTGCTGGCCGCCATCGGCTCCAGCGGCGAGACGATTGCCCTAAAGTATGCTACCAACTTGAGTGCCGGAGCCCAACATTCACTCATCTGGGAATACTTCTTTGCCAGTTTGGCCTGTCATGCACTCGTGGCATTTTATGTGGTGCGCTTACGCTTCTCATCATCGCTGTTCGGAGTGATGGATGGATTGCTCACCGGCCTCGGTATGCTTACTTTCGGTGTTGCCCTTTCGCTCGGCCCCGCTTCCTTAGTTGCTACTGTCGCCACTGCCGCCGTAATGTTCCGCGCCCTGGGCGGTATTTGCTTTTTTGGGGATCGAGCCGAGCCACGCCAGTGGCTCGGCTTTGCCATACTGGCCACCTCTTTCGTACTAGTGCAGCTTTAGCTTCGCTAATGCCCGACTCCCCCAAAGGGCATGTTAAGCAGCGGGGAGGTGTTGTCTTGTGCTCTGGATTTTGAGTACCTTCATCGCCGCAGTCCTATTTGCTGCCTCGAGTATGGTAAATAAAGTAGCCATGCGGGAAGAAACCCCGGCAGACCGTCTCTTACCCGGCACTTTTTTGGCCGGCCTGGTGGTGCTGCTGCTAAAGCAGGGCCGTTCGCTGCCGGCGCCCAGCCTGCCCTTAGTCCTCAGTGGTCTAGCCCTGTCATTGTTCTCTATGCTCAACTGTATCAGCATCTTACTAGCATTGCGCGGAGGCCCGGTTGGCAAGGTGGCGGCAGTGGCCGGTAGCCACTCCATTATCACGCCCCTCTTGGCCTGGCTGCTTTTTGCTGAAAGGCTTAACTCCTGGCAGTGGACTGCAGTAGGCGTGGCCACAGCTGGCATGATCTTGGTGCAGCATCGCCAAGGGCAAAAGGCCAAAGTTAGTACCTGGGTTTGGTTTGGGTTGGCCTTGTTGGGTGCCATTGGCTCCAGTGGCGAGACCCTAATCTTGGACAAAGCAACAACCTTGCAAAACGATGGCATCTCCGGCTTGGTCTGGTCCTATTTATTCAGCTTTGTATTTACGGCGCTGTGGTTCTTGCGTCGCCGCCAGGATCGCGGGCAGCGTCCCTTTTATCTAGGCGCAGTCGATGGTGCCATTTCAGCTACTGGCATGATCTTCTTTGCTCACGCTTTGCACGGTGGCCCAGCTGGGCTAGTGGCTGCTCTTTCCACTTCAGCGGTGGCATTGCGCGCCATTGGCGGGCGCATCTTCTTTGGCGAGCGCTTGTCTCTTTGGAGTTGGCTGGGGATCACCCTGGCAATAGTAGCGTTCGGTTTGGTCAGCTTCTTTCAGTAATCCTTAATCCCTTAGCAAGCGCTAGCAGGAGGGACGCTTCGGGCGTCGAAATGATGATAGCGCGTCTAAATTTATCTTAGAAGGAGGCAATCAGCATATGTTAGCAAGAGCGACACAACTAAAAGATGAGTTTGTTGCCTATCGCCGCGACTTTCATCAGCATCCGGAGCTTGGCTTCGAGGAAGTACGTACCTCCGGTATAGTGGCTGAGTATTTGGAGAGCCTGGGCATTGAAGTTACTCGCATGGCCAATACTGCTGTGGTCGGCCTGTTACGCGGGGCTAAACCCGGCCGCACTGTTGCTTTGCGCGCCGATATGGATGCCCTCAGCATCCCTCAGCAAAACGACGTCCCCTATAAATCAGTGAATCCCGGAAAAATGCATGCCTGTGGGCACGATGGTCATACCGCAATTTTGATGGGTGTGGCCAAATTGCTTTCTGAAGTGAAAGACGAGTTGGCGGGTAACGTGAAATTCTTCTTCCAACCAGCAGAAGAAGGGCCTGGTGGCGCTTTGCCCATGATTAAGGCCGGTGCCATGGAGAACCCCCATGTGGACGGTGTAATCGGAATGCATGTCGGCGTCAACCTGCCAACTGGCCAGATTGGCCTCAAAGCTGGCCCGAGTCACGCTGGCACCGATTCCATTACCATCACTCTCGAAGGCAAAGGTGGTCATGGCGCTCACCCCCACAGTTCTGTCGATACAATTGTAGCGGCAGGGCACTTAATTGTTGCTTTACAGACGATCGTTAGCCGGGAGATAGATCCGCTGGGCTCGGCAGTGGTCACCGTTGGCACCATTAACGGTGGCTACCGTAATAACGTTATCGCCCATCAGGTAGTGCTCACTGGTACTGTGCGTACCCTCGATCCGGAAGTGCGCGCTAGTATGCCGGAGCGGATTGAGCGCATCATCAAGGGCGTCTGCGATACCTTCCGCTGCAAGTACAATTTTGTCTATGACAAGGGCTATCCGTCTGTAATGAACGATCCGGTTATGGCCGATCTGGCTGAGGCTACCGCCCAGCGGCTACTTGGCGCTGAAAACGTAGTGCGTACTGCTAACCCCTCCATGGGCGGGGAGGACTTCAGCTACTTCGCTGAAAAAGCACCCGGGATCTTCTTGCGCCTAGGAGCGGGCAACCCAGCCAAGGATTGCGTTTACCCAGGACATCATCCATACTTCAACTTTGACGAAGACGCCATCCCCATTGGCATGGCTGTTATGGCCGAAGCTGCGCTTGACTTCCTGAAGCAATAGCGAAAACGGCCGTTCCAGAAGTTACGGGAACGGCCTTTTCTGCATCTTGCATTCATACCTATAAATCGTCATATAGTGGTGGGGAAGGGAGGGGGGAGATTGCGCAAATTTCGGGCCAAGCAAGTACTGTTGGGTCTCTTTGTCCTCCTCCTGGTCATCTCCGGCCTGCAGTATCGTTCTGCCAACTGGCAGGTTAAGCACTTAGGCGCAATGGACGAGCCAAAGCCAGGGCAGAGAGTCATGATCATTGCGCCCCACTGCGATGACGAAACCTTGGGAGCCGGTGCCCTGGTCGGGCGTCTGGTTAGTCAAGGTATCCAGCCCAAAATTGTGGTCATGACTAACGGCGATGGTTTCCCCCGGGCTGCCAAGGAAAACTACTTACCGAAGCCCTCCACCAGAAGCGATTTCATTAATCTTGGCTATCAGCGCCAAAAGGAAACTCAACAGGCATTAGCACTGCTAGGCGTAAGTAGCGAAGATATTTTTTTCCTGGGTTATCCTGACGCCGGCCTTTATAGCTTGTGGACGCCTCGCCATTGGAGCGATCCTTATACCAGTCGCTATACCAAGGCAGACAAGAGTCCCTACCTGAATGCCTATACAGAAGCAGCGAGCTACACCGGCATTAATGTGGTCAACGACCTGCGCCAGCTAATCAGCGAGTATGACCCGGATTTCATTTACTACCCCCACCCCAATGATAGCCATTCAGATCATTGGGCAACTTACTGCTTTACTAAGTATGTGCTCACTGAGTTGGGCACCAACGCTAAGGAATATCTTTATCTCGTGCATCGGGGAGCTTGGCCCTTGGTGCTGCCGCTCTATGGTAGAGCCTATTTGGCCCCGCCACGCAAGTTGACAGAGCGGGGTGCTGCATGGGAAGTCCTAGAGTTAAGCCAGGCAGAAATCAACCTCAAAAAGCAAGCTGTGCGGGAATATAAGACGCAGATGCGGGTGATGGAGTTTACTTTACTGGCGTTCTGTCGTAGAAACGAGTTGTTTGCCACTTACCCAGATAGTCAAATACAGCGGGCCCCGGAGGCAGAGCCCGATCTAGATGAATATCTGCTGACGCTAAACCCGGTGGGAGATCTGCTGCTGCATAAGGTGCGGGGCAGTGCCGACTTGGTTTCGCTCAGCGGTTTGGTGACGGTCAACAATGACCTGCAGTTGTCACTACGAGCGCGCGGTAAGATTAGCAAAAGCGTGGGCTATAGCTTTGACATGTTTTTCTACCAACAGGGCGACGAGCAGTCGCGTCTGGTTATTAGCTGGCAACAGGGTAAGCTGACCTGCACCCTATACCGGGAGGGGCAGAAGCTGCCGCTGACCGATATTGCCGTTACCTCGGAAGAGCGAACCTTAACCGCGACCATCCCCGCTGCCTATTGGGCTGGGGCCGACCGTGTTTTCATCGGTTGCGTATCTAGCCAAGGCAACGTGCGCATCGACAATTTGCCGTGGCGCACCTACCAGCTGCCCTAACCGTCCTAAAGGTCGTGTTCCTGCCCGCGCGCGTATGGCCTAGTGCTGTAGGAAGGTGCTTAGCCATCGCCATGTGCTCTCACTATATCTCCGATATAGTTGCCGCAC
>ENA-UOOI01003352-UOOI01003352.1-fermentation-metagenome-genome-assembly--contig:-NODE-3352-length-12244-cov-6.457954_pt1 | contig 12244 bp, 12 predicted proteins | sample MGYA00245779_ERZ724027 | MGnify/ENA primary metagenome ERZ724027 (study PRJEB28704, sample SAMN03018318) | fermentation metagenome | biome: anthropogenic terrestrial biome; feature: soil; material... | reverse complement strand
AGCGTAAACTGAGGAACCGCCGTGTACCGAACGGTACGCACGGTGGTGTGGGAGGCCGGCTACTCAACTAATGGGTAGCCTCCTACCCGATTGCGCCATTTCCAAAAGTTTGCAGGATTAGATAAAGGAAAAAGACTAATGACGTAGAATAAAAAATTCTAGGACACTAGGATATGCTGAGGCATTCCAGAATGAGGTGGTAAATAATCATGAAAAAGATCATATTATTACTAATATTGGCAATAACGCTTCTGGCCGGTAGTACTTCTTTTGTGGACGCAGCCGGTGTTGGTGCAAGTACGGAGTCAGGAGAAACCGAAGTCTATATTGTAGCTTCAATCAAGTTATCGCTAAGTCAGTCCAAAAGGGCATCATTCTATTATAATGATATTCGTACCATCGCCACCTTCCGGGTTTCTCGTGCCGATATAAGCTCGGTCGTTTTTGATTTTTCGGAAGGCGATATGCGCGTCAAAGGGCGTAATGTAAAGAATCCGGAAGACTTCATGCAGTATCTGACCCGCCCGGGGAAATGGAGTCTGTTGGGTTCTGACGGCAAAGAAGTAGTGCAGTTTAAGCGCATTAAAAAAGTGCTCCTGGATTCGTCAAGAGAATTTCCCTCTCTTGTTATCTCGCTAAGCCGCTCCGCCATTGGAATGGCTGATGGACTTAAACAGGGCGATTCAATAGCGGCTGAATTTGTCTGGGATGATGAAATATTCCCGTTTACGCTAACCATGATCGATGATAGCGGAAAATTAGTGCGACTTGAAAATAGCGCTCTGAGTCTGGAGAAACTGTGGCAAATCAGAGCTGCCCTAACGCTAGCCCCTTACCCCTGTCCCCTCGAAGTCACAGATTTCAGGTATGGCGATGATTTGCTGCGCCAGCTATTAGGGTTTTAGGCTTTCGGGCAGGGCTATTGCACATTGTGTGAGGATTAATATGCGTATATGCGCCATAATTGAAAAGCGGCCTGCCATTTATCATCTGGCAGGCCGCTTTTCAATTAGTAAATGTGGTTTTTAGAGATGCCAACCCCATGTAACTTGGGTGTCCTTAAGCCTGGTCGATCCTCGCAATTTTAGCTGTCAGGGAACCTTCGTCTAACTGAATCTTCTTCATCATCAAAGGCGATTGTAAGTGTCGTACCTCCGATAAAGTTTCGCGCCTAATGTCGGCACCATATTCATTGACAACAGAGGATAGGGCAGGAACCGCAGTTTCAAAATCCAGCAACACCTTGTCGGATACCGCAAAGCCCGCTTCTTTTCGTAAAAGCTGACAGTGCCGCAGAATCTCTCGGTAGAGTCCTTCGGTTTTCAGTGCGTCCGTTAGCTCGGTATTCAGAGCAACCAACACCCCGCTTTGAGATTTGGCCATATGCTCCTTTTCTTTGGATAAAAGGTTGAAAAGCTCCCCGGGAAGGGAATTTTTATACCCGCTTACCGTTATCGGTCTTTCTTTTCTGTAAGTAGCAACGCAAGCGGCCATTTCGTCGTCTGTCAGTTTGTCAAACAACTCATTGACTTTGTTTAAATCATCCCGAAGCTGCCTTCCGGCCACTTGAAAGTTCAGCGACAGATATTCGGTGCTGAGAGAAGCAAAATCCGTGAGATAAACGATTTCCTTGACGTTTATTTCATCCTTGATGATGTCGAAATACGGAGCGCAAACAAGCTCAAGCTGTTTATCCAAGTACAACGCGGACAATGGCTGCTTCACCTTGATGTTCTTGTCATTTCTCAGTTTCAGCGCTTGAGTAATGACCGCGCGCACCACCTCGACATTTTTTAGGACGGCTTCATCAACGACGCCGGCTTTGGGAAAATCGGACAGGTGAACAGACTCCTCCCCGGCGCCATATTTTAGCGTCATGTTTTGCCAGATGTGCTCGGTCATGAACGGCAGGACTGGAGCCATAGTCTTGATTGCATGAAACAGAGCATTGTATGCATTTTGCTTGTCGGCGTCGAGGGCGTTTCTCCAGAACCGCCTGCGGTTTATGCGGACATACCAGTTTGAAACATCATCAGTACACAGCTCGAATTCCCGTATGAGCTCGGCAAAGTTGTATTTTTCATAGCACGTCGTGGCCTTCAAGACAAAATCATCAATGCGGTTTTTCAGCCATCTATCCGTCACATCAGAAGATTCTGCCATGGATATGACAGGCTTGTCGATTTCCGCATAGGTCATGAAGAACGAGAAGATATTCCGGAAGTTAAGAAGCTTGCGACGAGCGCCTTCTCCGAGTTTATAACCGAAGCGCACGTCGCTTGCCATGGATGCGCCGGCAAACAGGTAGCGTATCGCATCCGAGCCTAGTTTCTCAGCTGCCTCGTCGAAACGGATCATGAAACCCGTTTTTGAAAACTTTGTTCCGTCCTCGGCAAGCACCCAGTTGTTGGTTTGCACGTTCTCATAAGGCGCGCGGCCGGTTATGGTAACGCTCATAAAAAGTTGAGAATAGAACCAAAGCCGAACCTGCTCCTGCATCTCAATGACCCACTCTGCGGGGAAACTTTTCTCCCATTCAGATCTATCGCTAAAATACCCAAGCGTGGAAAATGGAGCGATTCCAGCGTCAAGCCAAACATCACCAACTTCAGGGACGCGGGAAACAGATGCACCGCAATGAGGGCAGCAAACCTTTATGCTGTCAATCCATGGGCGGTGAAGCTCGGGCAATTGATATGCATCCGCGCCTCCGAGTTCTGCAAGTTGATCCACAGAGCCTATGACAGTGAGTTTGCCGCAGTTTTCACACGGATAGAATGGAAGCGGGAGCCCATAAAATCGCTTCCTCGAAATGTTCCAGTCACCCATGTTCTGCAGCCAGTCTGTCATGCGCTTTCCGATGAATGCTGGCTCCCACTTAACAGTCTCGGCAGCCCTGATGAGCTTCGGTCTTATATTGGCAGTTTTGATATACCACTCCCTGACTAAACGGAACAGTACTTCTGTTTTACAGCGCCAGCAGACAGGATAACTATGCGTATACTCATGTGTTTTATATAGTTTTCCTTGCTTTTGCAGATTATCAAATACTATTGGAGCGGCTTGTGCAGCAGGAAGCCCGCTTAAAAAGCCGTATTCATCCAGGAACGCTCCGCTTTCATCAATCGGGCAGATCTCCTCAAGTGAAAAGGACTTCCCAAGCTCATAATCCTCTGCGCCGCAGCCGGGCGCTATATGAACAACGCCGCAACCTTCGTTGGCGTCAACATCATCCCATGGGATTACAGTATGACGTAATCCACTTTGTACAGGTAATTCAGGGAAAAAGGTCTCATACTCAAGCCCGACAAGCTCGTTACCTTTAAGAAGCCTCAGTACCTGCTTTTCTCCTTCGGCGTGTTTAATGGCGGCTTTCGCCATGACAAGCGGTCTTTTAAAGCCAGCGCACTCGACAAGGGCATAATCAAGCTCAGGATTGACAGCAAGCGCCACGTTCGATGAAAGTGTCCACGGCGTGGTCGTCCAGACCAGAATATCGAAATCTGCATTTCTTACGGGAGCTATGGCAAATACAGCGGTGTGGGTCACATCTTTGTGCGAGCCTGACATTTCATGCTCGGATAATGAGGTGCCACAACGCGGACACCAAGGCATAGGGCGATGCGATTTCACTATCCAGCCGTTTTCGTGGCATATTTTTAAGAAATGCCAAATGGCAGATATATTTTCATCAGTATGAGTGAAATATGAGTTTCCCCAATCCATCCATTGTCCGAGTCTTTTGGATTGCGCAGTGATAACGCCGGAATAATGCTTGATACGGTCAACGCATTTCCGAGTGAATTTTTCCATGCCATAGGCCTCGATATCCTTCTTGTCACGAAAGCCAAGCTCTTTCTCGACCTCGACCTCAACCCACAGACCCTGTGTATCAAAACCATTTCGGTAATGGCATGAATACCCGTTCATCGCCTTATACCGCAGTACGGTATCCTTAATGCTCCTGCCCCACGCATGGTGTATGCCCATGGGATTATTAGCCGTTATAGGCCCGTCCAAGAAACGAAATCGCTGGTTCGCCCTGTTTTTTTCACGCAGCTTTTCAAAGCATTGGTGCTCCTCCCAAAAATCGAGGACATCATGCTCCATTTTTATAAAATCAGGTTTTGCTTCGTTTGACATATAGACGCTTCCTTTCAGCTTCAGATTTTGGCTTAATATGAATGTCTGAAAGGCTGTCAATTATACTGGCTACGCTCATAGCCCAATCACCCCCTCGCGGAGTATGGGGTAAATAAAAAAGCCTTCACCCCATACGATTTCGCACGGGACGAAAGCTGATCTTTTCCTGATCAGGCTATCGTTATACCACCCATTACGCCATACAAGCATATGCGTCCCCTATAACGGAGGAAATCCGTCGCAACTTACTAGGCAAACCGTTCAGTGCGCAGCTCAGGAGGGATTTTCGGGAGCATCCTACTTGTGCCGGGTTTTCACTGTTTCCGGCTCACTGTGACGTTTGAATGCGGCTTACTTTCTCCATCGTCGCTTTTATAGCGATATTATATGCAGCTTTTTACAAAAAGTCAATTACTCCAAGGGGCGGCTCTTTGTTTGAAAAGCGGCCTGCCAGGTATGAAAATGGCAGGCCGCTCGCGCTGTTAAGCTTTCGCTGTATGTCGGCATATGGCATATGGCATAGATGCTTTAGATAATGGCCAATTCCTTACCGACCTTCTCAAGAACGTCCAGAGCAAACTGCAGCTGCTCCTTAGTATGCTGGGCGGTAACGATGGTACGAATGCGGGACTTTTCTTCCGGCACGGTCGGGTAACCGATCCCTTGCGCGAAGACACCGTTTGCAAACAGGCGGTCACTGAATTTCATAGCTAGATCGCCTTTGCCCACAATCACTGGCGTAATGGGTGTCTCGCTATGACCGGTGTTAAAGCCAAGCCTGGTTAATCCATCTTTAAAGAATTTCGTATTATCCCAAAGTCTCTGAATCAGTTGCGGTTCTTCCAGTAACACGTCAATGGCGGCGATACAGGCTGCGGCCACTGCGGGCGGATGCGAAGTGGAGAACAGGAACGGTCTGGAACGATGGATCAGTAGATCGCGTAAGGGGGCCGGACCGGCGATATAGCCACCCAAAACTCCGATCGCCTTGGAAAGAGTGCCTACCTGAATATGGACACGACCATGCAGATCAAAATGATCAACTGTACCGCGCCCGTTGCGGCCAAGCACGCCGCTGGCATGGGCATCATCGATCATGACAATGGCGTTATATTTCTCGGCAGCAGACACGATGTCTGGCAAGGGCGCAATGTCACCGTCCATACTGAAAACGCCGTCAGTAATAATCAGAATGCGGCGGTATTGCGAAGCCTTTTCCTTCAATACGCGTTCCAAATCATTGACATCGCTGTGTGCGTATACGGCACGCGCAGCTTTGGACAACCGTACACCATCAATAATACTGGCATGGTTTAGTTGATCGCTGATAATGAGATCGCCATCATCGACCACTTGGGGGATTACGCCCATATTGGCGGTAAAACCGGATTGCAGTACGAGGGTTCCGCCAACGTGCTTAAATTCAGCCAGTTTTTGCTCCAGTTCTTCGTGCAGAGACATGGTGCCAGCAATGGTGCGTACGGCACCAGAACCAGCGCCATATTTTTCAATGGCGTCAATCATTGCCTTACGCAGGCGCGGATGGGTATTCAGACCCAGATAGTTGTTACTGGATAATTGCAGAACCTTTTTGCCGTCGTAATTGACTTCTGCGCCTTGTTCGCCTTGCAGGACTCGCAAGTTGCGGTACAATCCCTTTTCTTTCAAGGCATCAAGCTCTGCGTTGATGAAACCTAATGGATCAGACATAGCGATACCTCCAATCAAAAAACTCGGTTCAGGGGACTAATAATATTTTGCCGGAATTACCGGATCTCATAATCTCCATTGCCTCTGCAAAGCGTTCCAGCGGGAATTTATGGGTAATGATGGTATCCAGATGCAGCTTCCCGGAGCGTAACAGACCGCCGACCTGGTACCACGTTTCATACATACGTCGACCGGTAATGCCATAGATGGTGGCGCCTTTAAAAACTATTTCGTCGGCGATATTAATCTCCATCGGGTTGGAGGGTATGCCGAGCATGGATACACGCCCGCCGCTGCGCAACATGGCGAAGCCTTGATGGATTGCAGAAGGATTGCCGGACATTTCCAAAACGACATCGACTCCGACACCACCGGTGGCCTTTTTGACGGCCGCAACCGGATCTTCGTTTTTGGAGTTGATCGCCATTTCAGCACCTAGCTTACGCGCGATTCCGAGACGGTAATCATTGACATCGGTAACAAAAACTGCGGCCGCGCCGGCTGCTATGGCAACGTCCACCGCCATAAGCCCAATCGGACCGACACCTGTAATCGCAACAGTCTTCGCGGTGATATCATCAGAAAGTGCCGTAAAAACAGCGTTCCCAAGCGGTTCTTGCACAGAGCAGAAATCAGGTGGGATGCTCTTATCATTGATCACGGCATTACAGGCTGGTATGACAACATATTCGGCGAACACGCCCGGAATGTCCACTCCGAGAATGTGCATGTCCTGACAGACATGGGCATTGCCTGTCCGGCACTGGATACATTTGCCGCAAACCACATGCGTTTCGGCTGAAATAAAGTCGCCGACTTTGAGCGAATCAACGCCGGCACCGAGTTCAACTACTTCGCCAGCAAATTCGTGTCCAAAAATCATTGGCGGCTTGATCCGGGCTTGTGCCCATGGATCCCAAAAATAAATGTGGAGATCGGTTCCGCAGATCGAAGCAGTCCTGACCTTGACCAATACCTGTCCGGGCCCCGGCTGTGGAATAGGCGCAGTAATTAATTGTGCGCCAGGAGCAGCGGTGGGTTTGATAACCGCCTTCATTTGGCCCTGCATTTTATACCCCTCCCAAATTTGGCCTGCGCATTTATACGCTAAACCAACATAAAATATTCTCCAGCTTTATCCGGTATCCTTCTCATTGGGACAGACTATCAGGGGAGGGATACCCATGACTAGCCAGAAAAATAGGAAGCGCTTTGGAAAGAAAGATCATGCCAAGCACTTTGATTTCACAAGCAAGACGGGCACTGAATGGAAAGCCGGCCATACGACTGAGGAACAAAATCTCGACGAGCAACCGGAAATCGGACAGGAAGCAGCCCTGTTCGAAAGCGGCCTTGTAAACGCGTCTATGATACCAGACGCATTTGGCTACCGCAGTCTGGGAGAAAACAGGGAACGCATCAGCGCACTAGAAGAGTATTCGGAAGAAATCCTAAAAGATCCCTGAGTTGAAAAATGCCTGGCAAATTTGCTATACTGACAGGAGTTGCCATAGTCAATAACGAAAAATGATCTGTCCAAACAGAGGTGATTTATATGACACCGGCCGATTGGAGATTGATCGCTGCAGTCGCTTTGATAGGGGCGATTCTGTTGGGGATCTTTTTCGTAACGACACGTCTGCATGGTACTACAGCGCAGAATGCGACCGTCACTGTTCAGGGGGAAACAGTCCTGCGCCTCGATATTAGCGGTGCAGAGCGCGAGCACGTTCTGTCAGGAGTAGGCATGAAACTGCAGTATGGCGGAGGACGCATCCGGGTCATTCATTCTGATTGCTCAGAGCAAGTCTGTGTGCAAACCGGCTGGATTTCGAATCCGGGGCAGAGCATTGTGTGTCTGCCAAACCAGACGATGATCAAACTGTCAGGGGAGGGTGGTCCGGATGCCATCTCTCGATAGTGGCCGCACCAAGCGCTCCGCCAACCGCCGCGCGCGACGGGAAAGCATTCGGCACCTGTCGCGCACGGCGCTTTATCTAGCTTTGGCGCTGACGGTACACGCGCTTGAAAACGCCATTCTTCCGCCGCTTCCCATTCCAGGGGTGCGTCTGGGCCTGGCTAATATGGTGATCCTCACTGTGTTATATACAGAAGGGTTTAAGACGGCCTTCCTTATTTCAATTAGCCGCGTTTTTTTGGGCAGCTTTTTCAGTGGCACCTTTTTGGGGATCGCTTTTTGGCCGACTTTAGCAGGGGCAGTCACTTCCACACTAACGATGGCAGCCGTGCGGCTGTTCTCTCAATCCAAAGTCAGCCCTGTCGGGGTAAGTGTTATGGGTGCCCTGGCGCATAACATTAGTCAACTGGCAGCCATCTATCCTTTCTTTCCAAATGCCGGGCTGCTCTATTATTTGCCATTTCTATTTTTACTGGCCGTGCCGGCCGGACTGTTGACCGGCATAGTCGGCCGTAAGATCATTGTCGCATTGGATGCGACGCGGACGTAAGGAACTTTGGGGACGGTTCTAAAAGTGCAATGTTACATATTTTGGCAATTTGCACTTTTAGAACCGTCCCCAAAGTTCCAAACCGTCTCCAAAGTTTCTAAGGGAGGTTGGTTAGAATGCATGTGCGCTTATTGGCATGCAAAGATCAGCAGGTACTCGCCAGGGAAATGCGCGAAATTAAAGTGAGTGAACGCGGAATTGAATTGATGCTGCCGAAAGCAGATCATTTGGTGATGCGGGTCTATGGGGTCCGTCACACGGCAGCCAATATTCTTAAACAATCCATGCTCTCCAATGGCGGCGATGCGGCGGTTTCTTATCACTGCTGCCTCGGCGGCGATGATTTAACGGATGTCCTGCTGTTTGGTACCGTAAAACAGATCCGCTCAGCTTGTGCGCGCTTAAAAGAACAGGCTTTCGGTTTGGCCCGTCTGGCTGAGCAAATCGAATCGATCCTTGAGCAACAGACCGGCTTGCCGCAGCCCCTCCAGACCAAAACCGTTGATTTTATCTGGGGAGCGCGCACCTATGTCATGGGGATCGTGAATATCACGCCGGATTCTTTCTCGAAAGACGGATTAGCCGTCAGCGAGGACTCGGCGGAAGCAGCCGTTCGGCAGGCCATGCGCTTTCAGGCGGAAGGCGCAGATATCATTGATGTAGGTGGTGAATCCACCCGACCCGGGCATACCCCGGTCAGCGCTGCTGTCGAAAAAGCGCGCATCCTCCCGGCGATTCGGGCAATCAAGAATGCGATCAATTTGCCGGTTTCGGTAGATACTTTTAAGGCGGAAGTGGCTCAGGCAGCTCTAGAAGCAGGCGCTGATTGGATTAATGATATCTGGGCTCTGCAGGCCGATCCCGACATGGCTGCAGTGGCTGCCAAATATCAGGCTCCAGTGATTCTGATGCATAATCAGGAAGGAACCACTTATCAGTCACTGATGGGCGACATCATTGCCTTTTTGGAAAAAAGCATCGGCATTGCCGAAAACGCCGGCGTTTCCAAAGAACACATCATTATTGATCCAGGTATTGGATTTGGCAAAACCGCTACACAGAACCTGGAAGTCCTAAAGTATCTGGCAGATTTAAAAACCTTAGGCTATCCGATATTGGTTGGCACATCACGTAAGTCGATGATCGGCAAGGTTTTGCAGTTACCTGAGGAACACCGGGTTGAGGGAACAGCTGCGACAGTGGCGTTGGCCATTGCCAATGGTGCTGACATTGTCCGGGTGCATGACGTGGCTCAAATGACTTTGGTATCCCGCATGGCGGACGCGATTGTCAGAAATAGCACCGGTTTTTAATAGTGCGGTCAGAAAGGCGCTGGTGTAATCTGATGGAAATTTTGATCGGACTTGGCGGCAACCTGGGGGATCGTGCCCGGTATTTGGCCGAAGCAGCCTCCTATCTGAAGGATATGATGGCCGTAACCTCACAATCTGATATTTATGAAAGCGAGCCCTGGGGTTATATGCATCAGCCCCGCTTTTTGAATGCCGTAGTTCAAGCCGAAACCGATTTGGAGCCACTCGGGATTCTGGATTTATTGAAAGCGTTTGAGATTAATGCCGGTCGGCAAGAGATTTTCCGTTACGGTCCGCGGGTCATTGATTTGGATTTGCTGGCCTATGGAGATTGGGTGTTTCAGAGCTGTCGCTTGACTCTGCCGCATCCCCGCATGCACGAGCGGCTATTTGTGCTACAGCCATTATGTGATTTTCGGCCTGATTGGCGGCATCCAATTTTGGGTAAAACTGCCCGTACACTATGCGATGCGTTGCTGCAAGATACGCCGGAAGTGGCGCGCCCCTGGCAACGGTGAAACAGACCGCCGCGCCTAAAGACAAGAACGGAAGTGAGAGCAATGTATGAAGTAACAGTAAGCGCCCATTTTGATTCAGCGCACTACTTGCGGGAATACCATGGCCGCTGTGAAAACTTGCATGGTCACCGCTGGCAGGTAGAGGCATCTGTGCGGAGTAACAAGCTCAATCAAATCGGCTTGGCCCTGGATTTTACTGAACTAAAAAAAGCGCTCCGGGAAACGGTGGCGCAACTAGACCATGTCTGTCTGAATGACTTACCGGAATTCAGCAATATTAATCCCTCTTCTGAGAATATAGCCAGCGCAATCTTTGAGAAAGTGACCAAACGCCTGCATGAGCAGGGGCTGGATTTTACCATTTACAGTATCAAGGTCTATGAATCACCGGATGCCTGGGTCACCTATTATGGGGCTTGTTAGTTTACGGCTCTTAATAAAGGCGATTAAGGAGTGCTGATCATCATGATCTACGATTTGCGCAGTGATACAGTCACTAAACCGACCCCAGAAATGAGACAGGCTATGGCGGAAGCCGAGGTAGGCGATGATGTATATGGGGAGGACCCCACTGTTCACGAGCTGGAAACACTGGGGGCAGAGTTGGTCGGACAGGAAGCGGCTTTGTTTGTCCCCAGCGGCACCATGGGTAACCAAGTGGCCATTCTCACCCATACGCATCGCGGCGACGAGATTATCGCAGAAAGCAATGCCCATATCGTCTATTATGAAGTGGGCGGCTGTGCCGTACTTTCGGGAGTACAGCTGCGAACGATTCCAGGCCGCAACGGTTATATGGAGCCAACTGCCATTGAGGAAGCCATTCGTGGAGCGGATGTGCATTTTCCAGAAAGTAGACTGTTATGTCTGGAAAACACCCATAACAGATCCGGCGGAACCGTAGTGAGCCCCGAGGCAATGGAGCGTATGATTCAAGCCGCCCATGGCAAAGGATTGCGCGTCCATCTTGACGGCGCGCGCATCTTTAATGCGGCCGCTGCTTTGGGGGTTAAGGCCGACAAATTGACCCGAAGCTGTGATTCGGTAATGTTCTGCCTGTCAAAAGGATTGGCAGCCCCAGTCGGATCGCTATTGGCTGGCAGTGCGGAGTTTATCGTCCGCGCTAGAAAGTATCGCAAAATGCTGGGTGGCGGAATGCGGCAAGCCGGGATTTTGGCAGCTGCTGGCATCATCGCCCTGCAGAAGATGATTGGACGGCTGGGCGAGGATCACCATAATGCTGCCGCCCTGGCGCAGGGAATTGCGGGAATCAACGGACTAAGCGTTGATTTGTCGTCTGTACAAACTAACATGGTCGTCTTTGATATTAGCGGTTTACGCACTACGATGGAGTCATTCCTGAATCAGCTTGCGGAAGCAGGGGTGCTGGCCGGTCCGGTCGGCAGCAGCAAAGTCCGGATGGTCACTCATAAGGATATCTCGGCCACCGACATTCCGATCGTGATCCAGATTATTAACAAGATTAGTACCCGCACTATTATAGGCTAGCGTTGCCATTAGCCATTATCGGCATTATTGCCAAAAGGAAGGAGCATGGCTTTGAAATCTCTGGATGATTTGGCGAAAATCCGCGAAAAAGCACAAGCGATGCTCCGCCTGCGTAACGCGGCGGAAGATTCTACCCGTATTGTTGTCTGCATGGGGACTTGCGGTTTAGCTGCTGGCGCGCGGGAAACTCTGCAAGCCATCATGGAGGAATTGTCCAAACGTAACAGGACGGACGTAATTGTTACTCAAACCGATTGCATTGGGCTATGCGTATATGAACCGGTAGTTGATGTGATAGTGTCCGGTCAGTCCAGAGTTAGATATGGGCGCATCAATGCCGAACGCGCGCGTCAGATTATTGATAGCCATATCATGAACGGCCGTGTGATCCAAGAATGGGTCGTACCGGATCGTAACGCCTAAGGGAGCCAAAGGGCGCCAAAGGGCGCCAAAGGGCGCCAGGCAGAGGTCGTTAGCAGAACGATTAATAAGAAGCGCCAGATGGGCCGTTCCGGAGGGAACGGCCTGTTTGTTGTGCGCCACGCATGGCGATTAACTAGGCGGTGAAAGTCCGCTATGGGGG
>ENA-UOOI01003351-UOOI01003351.1-fermentation-metagenome-genome-assembly--contig:-NODE-3351-length-12246-cov-2.420802_pt1 | contig 12246 bp, 10 predicted proteins | sample MGYA00245779_ERZ724027 | MGnify/ENA primary metagenome ERZ724027 (study PRJEB28704, sample SAMN03018318) | fermentation metagenome | biome: anthropogenic terrestrial biome; feature: soil; material... | reverse complement strand
TCAACACCTGGTACGTGAGGGGGCTGTGCCGCCGCCTGCTCGAGGAGGGAGAAGAGCATTGTCAGATCTACCGGGCGTGGGAGGGCGACGGTTCACCCGACGAGTGCGATCCTCTTGAGAACAAAGTGCTTCCCATCCGGCCGATCTACCATGCTCATCGCGCCAAGTATCATCCCCATCGCCGTCCGGAAGCGTTCTCCATTCCCTCGGGGCGAGGGTGCAAGCATTCCGTCCGCCGGCTGCCGCCTGAGATGAAGGCCATCATAGAGATCGAGGAGAGGGAGATGGGGAGCTCGCTACGAAGGACGTGATTAAGCCAGTGACCTGGCGCGGGCGAGCCCGTCGCGGAGCCGCTCCAGCGTGCCGCTCCTGCGCTCAAGCCTGAGATCGAGATATTCGGCGAACTCCCTGGATGCCGCCTCACAGTCCTCCCGATCTCCGGCCCCGGTGTCGATGAGCAGACATCGCGAGTAACCGTTGAAGAGCTGGTCCATGTACCATCGGAAATCGAGGCCCAGCTCCTCGTAGTTGGGCATCTTCTCCCTCAGCTCCTCCTCGAACCAGCCCAACCCCCGTTGAGCAAAATACGGTATCGCGTAGAAGGTGCCGGTGCAGGTCTTGCGTTCGCTCGCATATCCCTCGGTGGTAAGGAACGCCCCGACGCAGTCATCCTCCTCCAGGGTCGCGGTCGGCACGCGAAGGTCATCGATGACATCCTTGAGGCTCTGGCATATGCCGTAGCAGAGGAAGACAGCGTCCGCCTTCCCCTCCAGCCCATTGACCTTATCTATCACGGAGGCGCGCAGGTCCTGAGGATATAGGTGCAGCCTGAACTCCAAGTATTCCTTGTGAACGATGTCCTCGTCACCTTCGGTCAGCAGTTCCAGTTCTTCCTTGAACGCCTCGCATGCAATGATTCCCAGACGCATATCGTCATGAGGCGCGTACAGGTATTTGTGAAGTTGCCGAAACGCAGCGAAAACCATTATTAGAGCCACAATAATCGCCCCATCGTGAACAAATACCTCCAGTTGTTCAGGCTGGGCAACTGCGTCATGGGCGTCATCGGACTGGTGCTGGCCACACTTATAGCGGCAGGCACTGACATCCAGTACCACCTCTCCGAGCTGGTCATCGCCGGCGGGGTGGTGTTCCTGTTCATCATCGGAGGGAACGCTCTCAATGACTTCCTCGACCGGGAGATCGATCGCACCGCCCACCCGGAGCGGCCCATACCGTCAGGGAGGATGCGCCCGGGGACGGCGGCGCGTATATCGGTGGCGGCGTTCATGGGCTCTGTGGCACTCGCAGTTCCCCTGCCCCTGGAGGCGTTCGCCATCGTCGTGGTGGCGATCACCGTCATGCTGGCCTATGAGGGCACGACCAAGAAGATGGGGCTGGTCGGAAATCTCTCGATCGCATTCCTGACCGCCTCGCTGTTCCTGCTGGGCGGGGCCGTGGTGCAACGACTGGACGCCACCGTGGCCATTGCTGCCATGGCGTTCCTTGCTACATTGGGCAGGGAGATCGTCAAGGACGTCCAGGACATGGGGGCCGACGTCGATCGCTTCACCCTGCCGCAGCGCATCGGCGCCCGGAAGGCGGGCATCGTAGCGAGCGCGTCGTTCCTATTCGCGGTAGCGCTGAGCTTCGAACCATATCTGGCCGGCAGGTTCGGGATCGCATATCTGGCCGCCGTCCTGGTCGCCGATGGAATATTTATATACTGCTCCGGGGTTCATTTCCGAGACCCCAAGAGGGGGCAGAGATGGGCGAAGATAGGAATGTTCGTCGCCCTGATCGCTTTCCTGATGGGAGGAACATTATGAACATTCAAGCGACCCTGTTGGAGAAGATGAGGAGCGAGACGCTGCACATGACCCTCCTCGATCCGAACAAGCAGCCGCCCGAGATGGCCGCCATGATCACCGGAGAGGCGTGCGATCTGGGCACCGACGCCATCATGGTCGGCGGATCCACCGGCGTCACCCAGGCGAACCTTGACGCCACCATCATCGCCATCAAGGCGAGGGTCGACGTTCCAATCATCTATTTTCCGTCCGGCGCTCACGCTATCTCACCCCATGCCGATGCGATCTATTTCATGAGCATGTTGAACTCGAGAAACGTGGAGATGACCACGAGGCAGCAGATGAAAGGTGCACCAGTGGTGCGGAAGCTCGGGATCGAGCCCCTTTCCATGGGATATATCATCGTGGCCCCGGGCATGAAGGTCGGCGAGGTGGGGCAGGCCGACTGCATTCCGCGGGACCGCAGCGACATCGCCGCCGCATATGCTTTGTCCGCTCAGTACATGGGTATGCAGTCCGTCTACCTGGAGGCGGGCAGCGGCGCACCCCAGCACGTCCCGGAGGACATGATCCGCGCGGTCCGCGGGGCCATCGACATCCCCCTGCTGGTGGGCGGAGGGATCCGCGACGCTGAAAGCGCCGCCCGGGTCAGGAAGGCGGGGGCCAATATCGTGGTCACAGGGACCATCGTGGAGAACGGCGGCTACCGCGAGAGGCTGGCGTCGATCATTCGGGCCATCAAGGATTAGAGCATTCGCAGCAGCATCTCGTGCACCCGGGTGTCGCGTGACAGCTCGGGATGGAAACTTGTCGCGAGCAGATTGTCCTGTCTCGCCATGACGATCCTGCCGTCATGCGACGATAGTGCCTCGCATCGCCCCCACGTTCTTTCGATGACAGGGCCGCGTATGAACACGCCCGGAAAGCTGCCGTCCAGACCCTTGATGTCGAGCGGCACCTCGAACGACTCCCGCTGCCGTCCGAAGGCGTTGCGGTCCACCTTCATGTCCATGAGGTCCAGCAGCGCGGTGCCGGTGCGGTCGACCTCGCCGTCGCCCTCCCTGGCCAACAGAACGCAACCCGCGCAGGTGCCCAGGATGGGGACGCCTTCCTCCCCCATCCGGACCAGCGGTTCATGCAGCCCCAGACGAAGGAGGAGCTTCGATATGGTGGTGCTCTCTCCGCCGGGAATGATGACGCAGGACAAGGATGCGAGCTGCTCCGGCCTGCGGACCGCCGCCACCTCGCCATGCATGCCCATCCGGGCCATGGCATCCTGGAGCGCCATTACATGCTCGGGAGCGGCGCCCTGGACCGAGATGACGCCTGCCCTCATGCTCTCCTCTTCTCCGGAGCGTCGTAGTTGGGCCGCCGGTCGATGATGGTCTTCGATTTCGGAGCGAACTCCACCGAACCGGCCGGTATGAGCGTCACCACCGGCTCGAGGATCAGATCGTTCTCTCGGGCGGACTGGACCTCATCGAGGGCGTTGAGCGCCCCCAGCACCTTCGCCCTGACCTCGTCCTCATTCCCATCGTGTTCCACGGTGAACGTGAGCCGGTCGCGGAAGCCTTCCCTTTCCAGCAGCACGGTGTAGCTGACCACGCCTGGAACCGGTAGTATGGCCTCGTCGAACAGTAGGGGGAAGATCTTCTGGCCGTAGCCGATCTTGGTCTGCGCGTCCAGCCTGCCCTGCACCTTGCCGATCTTCCCCACGGTGCGGAAGCCGCACCCGCATGGCGGTTCGATCGTGCACGACAGGTCGTAGCTGCGGTAGCGCAGCAGGGGCGAGCCCTCCATGGACAGCGAGGTGAACACCAGCTCGCCCGGCTCCCTATCGCCTACATGCTTGCCGGTCTCCGGGTCCACGCATTCCACCAGGAAGTCGGCGTCATTGAGGTGCAGGCCGTCGTACTCGTCGCACTCGATGCTGGTGGCCAGGCCCATCTCGGTCATGCCGTACTGCGCCAGCACCGGGCATCCCCATGACGAGATCATCTCCTTGCGCATCGCCTCCGATAGAGGCTCGGCGGAGCAGATGATGGCCTTCATGCCGAAGGAACGGAGGTCATACTTGTCCCTGGCCAGGACGGTGACGCGGTACAGGAATGAGGTCAGTCCGATCATCACGCTCGTCCCGTTGTCCTTCATCGCTTGGACCTGTTCATCGATGTCCACGGTCGAAGAGACCACCGAGCGCATGCCCGCCACCTTGCATGCGCTGTCCAGCATGAGCCCGGGGTCCCAAGCGGCCACCGCCGGGAACATGATCTGCAGCGTGTCCTTTTCGGTCATGCCAACCGTCTTCAGGGCGGCGGCGATGGAGTCGATGATATTGAGCACGTCGTTCTGCGTGTAGAACAGCCGCTTCCTCGTCCCGGTGGTCCCGGAGGTGGTGAAGGCCCGCATGACCTTGCTCTGAGAGACGCATAGGAATGTGAACGGCTCGGCGGCCAGGTCTGCCGGCTCGGTCAGCGGCACTTTCTGCAGGTCATCCCAGGTCCGAATGTCCTCGGGCTTCACCCCGGCGGCCTCGTACTTCTTCCGATAATAGTACGAGTTCTCCATGACATTGGCCATCTGCATGCGGAACTTGTACAGCTGGTACTCCCGCATGTCGGGGCGCTCGATGGTGCCGAGGTCATCCCTGCCAATGGCCTTGCGCAGCTCGGCAGAGCGCTTGAAATCGGCGCGGAGCTTGTTCTGCTCCCATATCTCCAGTGCGCTCTCGGAGCCAGACGCGATCTTGGAGGATGAGAGCCTGCGGCGCACTATGGCAAGCTTGACGCGCTGTGATATGGACATCGAAACCTGAATCGCTGGCCATGCTTTAGGCTTTGCCCTGGGCGGATAGAACGCTGCCCACCGCCCGGGAGAGCTCCTCCAGCGTGTAAGGCCGGGGCAGCGATCCGCTGAACCCTGAGCCGCGCGGATCGGTCATCGCCGGATGCGCCGCATGGCCGCTGCTGGCCATTGTCCTCAGGCCCCTATTCTCCGAGGTCAGGCGGGACGCGGTGGCCTTTCCCTCCTCGCCCGTGGCCCCCACGTCGATGATCGCAAGGACGAACGGCGCGCCGGCCTCGGAAGCATGGCGGCAGACCATCGCCGCCTCGTCCCCGTCGCGGGCCACGTCGACGTCGTAGCCTAGGTGGCGGAGCATGTCGGTGGTGGCTTCCAGCACCGCTTCGTCGCTGTCCACCAGCAAGACCTTTCCACGCCCGGGGACCAGCTTGGCGAGGCCGGGCGAAACCGGCCCCTCGGCCGCGGTCCCGTCCGAGGGAGCGCCACCCACTTCCGCCGCCAGCCTGGCCGCCTCACGCGTGGCCTTCTCTATCTGCACCAGTTGGCCGAACATGCGGCCCTCCGGAATGACGTATTCCTTGGCGAGCGTGACACTGCCCGAGATGACCGTGAGAACGTCGTTGAGGCGGCGGGCCAGCGCCGGGTCCCCTGAGAACGCGCCGGGAGCTGTGCTCGCCTGCGTCACGGCCGCGGCGCCATCGTCATCGGCGGCCTCTCCGGTGCGGTCGTACGCCATGGCCATGTAATAGGCCGGAGCGCCGTCGGCGCCGTTGACCGCGGACAGTGTGAGCGAGACGGTGGCAATGCCCCCGTGCTTCCTGACGTACCGCTTCACCATGGAGGCCGAACCCTCTCCGGCCTGCAGCCGGCGATACAGTTCAGCGCTCGCCGCCAGGTCGTCCCGGTAGGTCTGATCGCGATAGTGCCGTCCAGCCAGCGTTCCGGGGTCCTGCCCCAGCAGAGAGTGGAATGCGCTGTTGGCCCCCACCAGCCTTCCGTCCAGGTCGATGTGCGCCACGCCCACGCGGTCCTGCCGGAGGAGCGCGCGGAGCTGCTCCCGGTGCGCATTGAGCTCCCGCTCGGCCATAGCGAGAGAGGTTTCCATGCCGGCCATCTCGCTCTTTAGGTTCAGCGAGTCAGCCTGTCCTGCGGCCAGCTGAACGCGGAGAGCGGTGAGCTCCTCGCCCTTGACGCGCAGCTCCTCGGCCAGCCTGGTGCTCTCGCGGCCCGCCGTCTCGGCGCGCTGCTTCAGCATGTTGATCTCCATGTCCCGGGAGGTCAGCGACGCCATCATATCGCTCTCTCTGGAACGATGGTTGCCGAGCTCCGCCTGCTTCGATGAGATCTCAGCATCCTTCTCTGCTAGCCGGGCGCGCAGCTCCTCCGTTTCGGCGGTGAGCTGCTGCGACCTAGCAGCGGCAGCGGTAATCTCCTCTCCACGCTTGTTCAGCTCGGCGTCCTTTGACTGGATGTCAGCATCCTTCGATGAAAGCTCCGCAACCTTTGATGAGATCTCGGCATCTTTCGACGCGATTTCTGCGTCCTTCTCGGCCAGCTGGGTGCGCAGCTCTTCCGCTTCGGCTGTAAGCTGCTGCACACGGGAGGATGTGACGGAGACCTCTTCCTCAAGCTTGCTCAGCTCTTCCCCCTTCGCCGCCTCCGAGGCCTTGAGGGACCCCATTTCCTGCCGCATCGCGGCCAGCTCGGTCGACACGGCCTCGAGCTGGACCTTCACGATCCCGGCCTCCGATCCCATTGCCGCAAGGGCCGCGGCGGCCGCCTCCAGCTCCTTGTCCCTGGCCGTGAGCGCTTCGCGGAGGGTCGCGATCTCCGCTGTTGCAGACTCATACTCATTGCTCTTGGTCGTCAGCTCATCGCGGAGGGCCGCAAGGGCCTCCTGGCTCTTCGCCTCGAGCGCCTGAACGCGTTCGCGCTCAGCGGTCAGGTCGACCGACGCGGCATCGAGCCTGGCCTTCATATCGTCAGCCTCCGACCGCATTGCTGCGAGCGCCGCGGAAGCTTCCTCGAGCTCCTTATTCTTGGATGCGATTTCTTCGCTATGGGATGCGAGGGCCTTCTGGCTCTCGGCTTCGAGATCGCGAACGCGCGCACGCTGGGCGACCAGGTCGGCCTCCAGGTTGGCGATGTTGAACTTGAGCAGCTCCTGATGGGCCTCGTGCCTTTCCATCTCCTTCCGGTCAAGGGCGGACGCCTCACCCGCCTGCTGAAGCTGGGCGGTGAGCGATGACAGTTCGGCCGAGAGTCTCTCGATATCTCCGGCCAGCTTGCCTGCCTCCTGCTCTTTCTCGGCCAGGGCTGCGGTCAGGGCGGCGGCCGCGTTCTCCTTCGCGCTGATGGAGCCGCAAAGCTGCCCGATCTCCTCCTCCAGAGCCTTGAGCCTGGAGTCACGGGCGTTCAGCTCAGCGGTCATCTCCTCGATCTTGTGGCGATGCTCGTCGATGGCCTTCTTGGACGCCCTCCTTCCGGTGATGTCCTTGTCTATGCCGCGATATCCCCGGAAACTTCCGTCGCGGTCCCGGATGGACACACCGTTCATCTCCAGGTGAATGATGCGACCGTCGCGGTGCCGAACCTTCTTCTCCAGGGCGCTGATCGATGCATGGTCAGATGTGGCCTGGGCGATGGTGGACGATACCCTCGCGGCATCCTCCTGTTCGACCAGGTCCTCGGGCCGGCGGCCGATGACCTCTTCCGACGTCATACCCAGCAGGTCATTCGACCTCGGGGAGCTGTAGACGTATGTGCCATCGGGGCCGATCTCCCACACCCAGTCCGAGCTCCTCTCGCACACCGCGTGGAAGCGGTCGCGGCTCTCGTCGAGAGAGGCCTCCGCCGCGGCCCTGGAACGGGCCTCGCCGTCCAGCCTTTCCGATAGGTCGCGGAGCTTACGTTCCAGGGACAACATCTCCGACTCCTTGGAAGTTGCCGCGCTGATGCTGGCCAGCATGCTTTCCAGCTCTGCCGCCGCCCCCTCGCCGACCTGTAATCTCGCGGGAGGCACGAAGAATATGTTATCATACACCCCACCCTGGCATACCAGCTTGGGATGCGTTCTGACGGCATAGATCAGCGTCTCCGGAGGCAGTTCCGCACGGTCATACTGGCATATTGTCCTGAGACGCAGGCCCAGGTCAAGGGTGCAGAGATCGGCCTCATACTCCTGCCACCGCTCCACCCCCGGAACGTCGTCCCGCGTCCACTTCATATCACTGATGACCCGCATGGCCGTGAACCCGTAGGAGATGGCGAGTTCGGCAACGTTCTTGATGACCCGGATGGTCCAGTCGGGATCGAACCGCCCCAGCTGGAAGTATACCTCCTGCTTGCTGGTTAGGATCAGGCCGCCGGTGCTGATCGCCTTTTCCACGTCGATGTGTTCCGCCTTGAGCGCCTCGACGAGCCCCTGGTCATCCTCCAGGTCGGAAATGTATAAACACAGCTCGCCCCGTTCCAGCCCGACCTTCACCAGAGGGATCGTGGAGGCAAGCCTCTCCTCGGCGCTTGAATAAATGAGTGCGATATGATCCTGCGAGATCGTCTGCTCGGACGCCGCCTCGTCGGACGGCCGGTCATTCAGTGAATCTACCATGATGTGCATCCTCCGCTCCAGCTCCATCGCTGGGCATAGTATCGAGTATTTAAACTCGAACCCCCCACCGCCTTATTGAGAGATAAAACTCTCTACTCCGATAGCACTGGTGACAAAAGCTCGGAAGTGACGAAGCCACTTCCTCCCCCTGCATGCCAACTCCTTCGGCCAGGCTCTGGGGCATCACCTCATAATATTAATGAACCCTGCGGCCGTTGCATGTAGCGATGCTCCCCGAGCTTCGCTCCTCCGCCGCCGAGATAAAGAAGAGGCTAGGCCCGACCGCCATTCCCGTAGGGGTGAAACTGGCCGCCGCCGCGAGAGAACTGAACGAGGTTCCGGAAGTGCGCATCCTGACCTCCACGACGCCATGCCATATGGTCTCGGCGGCGCGCCATGACCGTGACGACCCGGTGGTGGGGGCGTCCTCCCAGGCGACCAAGTGCGTGTGGGGGGCGGCATGCCTCGGCCTCATCAGGACGCCTCGGCGGCTGGCCAACGGCGACCTCAACCTTCCCTTCGTGAAGGACGGGGAGGCGGCGCGGAGGCTGCATCAGGGAATGTGCATGCTCGGCGACGAAGGGGCGAGGTTTGCCGGCGCCATCGTCGGTCCGCTGGAGCGCATGCCCGTTCCCCCGGACGTGGTGGTCATGTACCTGACGTCCGCTCAGGCGCTCCGGGTCATCATCGCCTTCGCATATGCCAAGGGAGAAGCGGTGATCTGCACCATGACCGGGCAGGCGTCCCTGTGCTCGGCGATCGCCAGGGCAGTAAAGGACGGCCTGGTGACCGTGGACGTGCCATGCATAGGAGACCGAGCCTACGGCATGGTGCAGGAGCACGAGCTGGTGATCGCGTTCCCGGCTCATCGACTCGGAGAACTGGTCCGCGGCCTGGAAGGGACCGAGCGCGCCGCTCCCTACCCCTACGGACCGTTCACGCGATGGGGCGCCATCCTGCCACATTCGTTCGAGCCCCGCTTCACCGAGCTGGATGGATGAGAACTGGGAAAGCCTTAATATCGCCAAAGGGATAGCAGGAGCGGTTCATATGGTACTGACCCCTGAGATGGAGAGGGTGGGCGTCACACCTGCGCTTCTCAAGACCACCAAGAAGATCACCTGCCCGCGCTGCGGGCTGGAGTTCTCTCTGTTCCAATCCCGCGCCATCGCCTGCAAGGGCTGTCGCCAGGCGTCCTTCGGCTGCCAGCTGGCCAGGTGCCTGCGGTGCGATACCGAGTTCCCACTGCAGGGCCCTCTTACCAAGGACAAGGAGAAGCAGAAGCTTCTCGCCGACTATATGAACAACATAGTTGGCAACTACAACAAGACCGTGGGAAAGAAAGGGACCCGTTGAGCGCCTCTCCGCGGCATCCCGCGGAATTTTCTTTTTTATATCGCCACGCCAGAGCGGCGCGGGCGCACCTGCCGTCGCTGATGCTGAGATGATGAAAAGGGAAAAGATTTGAGGATAGGGCAGGCGCCCTACCCCTTGGTCGCGAACTTCTCCATGATCTCGTGGCGATATAGCGTCTTGCCGTGCACGCTGTTGATGTTGAACAGGCAGAACGGGATCAACTTCCCGTCCGGGGTCACGGTATGGATGCAGCATCCCTTAAGCCGCTCGGTCTCCACGTTCCACACGTCCTGGAACGGCATCGACGAGATGGTCAGATAGTTGGTCCGCGCCCGCTGGATGAACTCGTCCCAGGAGCCTGATGCGGCTCCGCCGCTCCCCTCCATGCCCTCATCGATGTAGCGCCACAGATCGCTGATCTCCTGCCGGGTCTTGGTAGCGACGCAGCAGGTGTCCTTGGGAGGCCCCATCGCGCGGTGGGTCAGGGGGAACAGCGAACCGTCCTCCATCAGCACCGACATGGACTTGAAGTCACAGTGGACGTTGGTGCATGAAGTGGGGATGAAGTTGTCCGCCGTCAGCTCGCCCTTGGTCTGCTTTTGGATCTCCTTGAGGAGGTCCGGAAGCACCGTCCGGTTCTCGTCCTTGGGGACGATAGGGAACCGTCCGAAGTAGCTGAGCGGCTGGAAATGGATCCCCTTCACGGTGGGGATGTTCTTCTTGGCGAAGTTGATCAGGTCGCCGATCTGGTGGATGTTGATGTCCGGAGAGACGATGGTGACCAGCGTGACCCCCATGCCCACCTCGCGGCAGTTCTCGATGGCCTTCAGCTTGAAGTCCAGCATATTCCTGCCGCAGGTCTTCATGTACACATCGTCGGTGAGGCCGTCGAAAGAGAAGTATAGCGAATCGACGCCCGCCTCCTTCACCTCGCGCAGATACTCGATGTCGTTGGCGAACCGGTACCCGTTGGTGTTGACCTCGATGAACTCGATCCCCATGCTCTTGCCCATCCTGACGATCTCCGGAAGGTCGTCCCGGATGGTAGGCTCCCCACCGCTCAGCTGTACGCAGATCGGACGGCCGACATGGTCGAGGGCAGTCTGATACATCTTCCGTATCTCATCCAGAGTGGGGTTGAAATGATACCGCTCATTGGCCGAGGCAAAGCAGATGGGGCACTTCAAGTTGCAGTCGTTGGTGACCTCGAGAACGACGAGGCAGGTGTGCTGACGGTGCTCCTCGCACAGGCCGCAGTCCAGAGGGCAGACGATGTTCTCCTTCTTCACCGCCACCTTCTCAGGCTTGGATGGCACGCAGGCATAGCTGCTGAGGCCCTTGTAGTCGGCCACCCCTCTCCAGATGAGGACCTTGTAATCCCCGTGCTCGGGGCAGGTCTTCTCCAGGTATACATTATCGTTATCTGCGACCCTCCTGGCCGGGATCACCTTAAGGCACTCCGGGCACAGGCTTTCGGTTTCCCCTATAATCTCTCTCATATGATCGACCGGGACTGGCAACGACAAAGCGTTACCGATATTTATGGTTTCGAGACCGTGGCAGGCCCATGGAACAAAATAGAAAAAAGTGAAGAAAGGCCGCGGAGCGGCCGGAAGGGGTTTGTGCCGGGCTTACGCCTTCTTCTTTTCGAAGAGGCCTTCAGCGGCCGCGATGGTCATGGTGGCGAGGTACTCCTCAAGCCAGACATCGCCGCACTTCTGGCAGACGACCGCGGGGCCGGTCCTGGTCACGCCCAGGTAGGACATGTTGGCAGAACCGACGATGGCCTTCTCGTTGCAGTGCTTGCAGGTCCACTCGGACATCTCAGGCTCGTCGGTGGTCTTCACCGGCTCGCCCAGTACCATCCGGTGGGAGTAAGCGGTCTGCACCTCGCCGTTGTTGTCGTACACGGCATACATGGTGACCTCACCGATGCGCTTCTTGGCGAGGTTGGTGCCGTTCTTGAAGAGCTTCCTGTTGGAGGATTCTGCGGAAGCGACGACATCAGCGATGTCGGCCTCCTTCAGTCCCCTCTTGCCCATAACTTCCTTTGCATTAGCGGAGAACTTTGCGTCCATTTATATCACCTCACCACTTTCCGTACGTTCCATGGTCCGTCGCCGCCTGGGTCATCGCGAGGATGTTTGCGGGCAGGGGGTACGGCGGGCATTCGCAGGCAGCACCGAGGATGAAGCCTCTCGGAGCGTCCCTTCCGGCGATGACCTGCTTGGAAGCCTGGTCATATACGGCCTTGGGGTTGGGGTTGATCAGCAGCTTGGTGTCGACGGTACCCATGCAGGTGGCCCTGTTACCGAACTCCTTCACGAGCAGCTCGGTGGGGAACACGTCCCTTCCCTTGTATCCCACGTGGAACACGGTGAAGGGGGACCAAACGAGGTTGTGGAACTCCTTGTAGGAAGTCTCCTGGTTTCCGCAGCAGTGGTAGAAGATCTGCGGGCCGGCGCCTCCCCTGAAGGACTTGTCCACATACTCCCTCATGTACTTCACGGAGTACTCGCGGACGGCCTCATCGGAGAAGATATCGTTGTTGGCCAGCACGGACGCGACGACCAGCATGGCGCTGCCGTAGTCCTTGGCGGTGCACAGGGCACCGTTGATGCCAGTCTGGGTGAACTTTGACATCAGCTTGTGGGCCGCTTCCTGCTC
>ENA-UOOI01003349-UOOI01003349.1-fermentation-metagenome-genome-assembly--contig:-NODE-3349-length-12249-cov-5.399623_pt1 | contig 12249 bp, 9 predicted proteins | sample MGYA00245779_ERZ724027 | MGnify/ENA primary metagenome ERZ724027 (study PRJEB28704, sample SAMN03018318) | fermentation metagenome | biome: anthropogenic terrestrial biome; feature: soil; material... | reverse complement strand
CCCCTTTCTTCATTTATCAGTTCTCTTACAGCCTCCACTGCCACACGGATTGCCGCATCGGTATCATGGACGACAGGATTGTCCAGGCCAGCTTTTGCCCGCTCCTGATTTGCCAGTACGAGGAATACGGAGCCGGCCCGCACCTTCAGATAACTAGCAACGATAAACAGTGCTGCGGATTCCATCTCTGACGCCTTGCAGCCGAGTTTCACCCATGCATCCCACTTGCTCATCAGCTCATAGCCCACCGGCTTCGTTTCCGGCGAGTGCTGTCCGTAGAAGGAATCCTTGCACTGTACCACACCCACATGATAAGGTTTTTCTAACTTTTTTGCGGCCTTTACGAGCGCATTTGTCACATCAAAGTCCGGGACAGCAGGATACTCAATCGGAGCGTACTCCTTGCTTGTTCCCTCCATGCGGATTGCCCCGTTAGCAATCACCAGATCCCCACTCTTTACATTAACATCCATTCCTCCGCTTGTCCCGATGCGAATAAATGTATCTGCCCCCGACATCACCAGCTCTTCCATAGCTATCGCTGCGGACGGACCGCCGATTCCGGTTGAAGTCACGCTAACCTTCACGCCATCCAGCAGACCTGTATAAGTCACATACTCCCTGCTGTCAGCTATAAGCACCGGGTTGTCCAGATATTTGGCAATCTTCTCACACCGTTTGGGATCTCCCGGCATAATCACGTATTTTCCTACATCACCTGAACCTATCTGGAGGTGATATTGCTTTCCTTCTTTTTCTGAATAATTGATCATACTATACTTTTCCTCCCGCTATTCTACCTCATCAATTTTCTCCGCGATGACCGCCTTAATCTTAAGGTACTGCTCCCAGTCTATCACAATGGTTCTGCCCTCCTTTGAGATGTAGCCCTCCTCCGCCATCTTCTTAACACAGCGGTTGACAGTCTTAAGGCTAAGTCCTGTACTATTGGAAAGTTCTTTACCTGACAGACGGATTTTGCAGACCTTATGATATGCCATATCCTGATAAAACTGCTGAAACAGGAGAAAAATACGGTCTGTTCCCTGCAGAAGGAGAAACAGGCGCTCTTTTCTTACCTGTTCCAGCAGATGCCGGCCCATTGCTTTTACCTGCTCAAGAACCGCATGGATATCTGTCAGCATCCATTTTGCAAACTGGTCCTTGGAGACGCGCAGAAAACAGCAATCCGTCTCCGTAACCAGAGTTGTCTTATACTTCTCGTAGCCCATCAGAAACTCCATAGCGCCGAAGGCTTCTACCGGATAAAACCTGGCATAATCATAAACGATTTCATAGACACGGTAATCTGTTGCCTTTACAAGGCCCTCCACCAGGATAAACACCGTATCCACATGAGCATTTTCATGAATAAATGCTGTATTCTTCTTCATGCGGACAATCTGAAATGACTCCATAAGCCACTTTGGTGCATTTGCCAGGTAATTATTCAGGTAATCTCTTTCCTTTGTATGCAGCCCATTAATCAGTTCAGTAACTTCGCTCATCCGCCTCTCCCTCTTTTTATCTTGCTCCTTTTTCATAGGGCTGCCCGCTTGCTTTCGGAGCTGCAGAGCGCCCTACAAAAAGAATGAGAATGATAATTGTAATGACATATGGCAGCATTGCCAGTATCTCGGAAGGGACCTGGAAGGAACCGCCGCCAAGGATGACCGTAAGTGCCTGTGCAGCACCGAACAACAGGCAGGCACCGTAAGCCCCGTGAGGTGTCCACTTTCCGAAAATCACCGCCGCCAGGGCAATGAACCCCTGTCCGCTAATAGCCGTCGGTGTAAACTGAGGAATAATAGCAAGTGTCATGGAGGCCCCCCCGAAACCGGCAAGGATCCCGGAAACTATCACACAAAGATAGCGGATTCTATACACATGGATACCCATCGTATCTGCCGCTGCCGGGTGCTCCCCCACTGCACGGATGTGAAACCCCCATTTCGTTTTATAGAGAAACACCCGCAGCAGGACAGCCAGGGCAAGTGCAACCACGACCGTTACGTCCACATTCAGATTTTTCAGGGCACCACTGCCGCCCGCACTGCCGAACAGCTTAGGGATTTTATTTGTTACCGGAACCGTCATGGTTGCCCCATCAAACAATATCCTGCAGATAAATAACGCTACCCCCGGACCAATCAGGTTGATTGCAATTCCGGAAATTGTCTGGTCGGCCCGGCAGGTAATGGACGCGAATGCATGCAGCAGGGCAATCATTCCGCCGGCCGCGCCTGCTGCCAGAAACCCGCCCCAGGCACTTCCTGTAAAATAACCTACAGTAGCCCCCGTAAAAGCTCCGATTGTCATCATCCCTTCAATTCCTAAGTTAGTCACTCCAGAACGCTCCGAGACAACCCCGCCCAGAGCGGCAAATGCCAGCGGAGTGGAGTACATCAATGTAATGCCGATAAACAGAGTAATACTACTTAGCATGATTTTTTCCTCCCTTAGAGAATCTGTCCACCAACGGCGGAATGATGTGTGTCAGTGCAACGAAGAAAACAACAACTCCGATGACAATGTTAATAATCTCCGACGGAGCGCCTACTTCATACTGCAGGGACTGGCCTCCATAGAGAAGGCCTCCGAACAGTAGCCCCGCAAAAATACACCCTATCGGGGAGCTTGCCGCAATAAGGCAGACACCCAGAGCGTTAAAGCCTGTGTTTTCAAAGGCTGCCAGAGTTGCTATCCCATGAGGGGAATTCCCTGTAATATAAAATGCTGCCGCCAGCCCGCAGATACCACCGGATATAATCATAGCGTGAAGAATATTTTTATTTACATCGATTCCGGTCGATTCTGCTGCAAAACGGTTTGCGCCCACAGCCCGGAGTTCAAAGCCTTTCGTAGTCTTGTAGAGCAGGAAAGATACGAGAATGGCCAACACAACCGCAGCAAGGATTCCTGCATTTACATCCGTTTTCAGAAGTGTATCCCGAAGGAACTCATTATTGACAAGAACCTCTTTTCCTTCCTTTGTAGTCTTCCAGCTTCCCAGAATCATTGTATATCCAGACTTATTAATTGCATACGTTCCCATGGTGTCCGGTTTGTGAAACCGCTTCAAGTCACTGATAAAGTTGGAAAAATACAGTGCAATCCAGTTAAACATAATACTGGTCAGCACCTCATGTATTCCAAATTTTGCCTTGAGGAAGCCTACCATTCCCCCGAATACTGCACCTGCAAGCACACCGGCCGCAAGCACAAGAGGAATCTGGATTACAGGTGGAAAATCACAAACGATTCCAACTGTAGTCGCTGCAACGCACCCCATGATAAACTGCCCTTCTGCACCGATGTTAAACAACCCTGTTTGAAAGGCAAAAGCAACACCGATTCCGGTCAAAATCAACGGTGTACTTTTAATAATTACATTTGAAATGTGCTTCGGACCGGAGAAAACTCCCTGTAACAGCACGGACAGAGAGTGAAAGGTCGGATATCCCGCGGCCGCGAGGATAATGCCCGCCACGAGAAAGCCGAAGAAAATGGCTATCAACGTCATTGTAAATGGTTTCTTCAGTATTTTTGCCGCTTTATCCATGATTTTTTCCTCCTGCCATAAGCAGACCAATTGTATTCTCGTCCACAGTCCCCTGTTTGAAAGTGTCCTGGATTTTTCCATCATAAATGACCGCAATTGTGTCGGAAACATTCATAACTTCATCCAGCTCAAAAGAAATCAAGAGAACTGCTTTTCCCTTATCTCGTTCCCGGATTAATGTCCTGTGCACTGTCTCAATAGCCCCCACGTCCAGACCTCTTGTAGGCTGTACCGCAATCAAGATATCCGGATCCATGGCGATTTCCCGTCCTATAATGACTTTCTGCTGATTACCTCCCGAAAGACTTCCGGCCCTCCTGGAACCACAGTCCTCGGGGCGGACATCATATTCCTGAATCAGTTCTTTTGTAAACTCTTCCATCTCTTTTTTGAGCAGAATTCCCTTTTTGGAGAATGGGGTCCTTCTGTACTGCTCCAGGACGCAGTTCTCGTTTACCGAAAAATCCAATACCAACCCGCGCTTTTGCCGATCCTCAGGTATAGTACTTACACCGCTGTCGATAACTTGTCTTGGAGAAGTATTTTCCAGTGGCTTCCCATTGATAGTGATGTGACCGGATGCAACCGGTGTCAGAGCGTTGATTGCCTCAACCAGTTCCCTCTGCCCGTTGCCGTCGATTCCTGCGATTCCCACAATCTCGCCTTTTCGTACCTGCAGACTTAAGCCTTTAACTGCATCCAGTTTCCTGTCGTTTTTCACAATCAGATCTTTAATTTCAAAAACAACCTCCCCCGCATTTGCCGGGGTCTTGTCCACGACAAGCTTCACCTCGTGTCCGACCATCAATGTTGCCAGTTCATTTTCTGTTACCCCTTTGACCAGGAGTGTGTCAATATATCTTCCTCTGCGGATAATAGTGCAGATGTCAGAAGAAGCTTTGATTTCCTTTAGCTTGTGCGTAATAATAATAATGGCCTTGCCGTCCTTGGCCAAATTATTCATAATGGAAATCAGATCATCAATTTCCTGGGGAGTCAGCACCGCTGTGGGCTCATCCAGGATGAGCAGCTCAGCACCCCGATACAATGCTTTTAGAATCTCCACTCTCTGCTGCATCCCGACGGAGATATCACTGACTTTTGCATCCGGATCTACTTCCAGGCCGTATTTTTCTACAATATCCAATATCTTCTTCCTGGCTTTTTTCGCATCTACAATTCCCATATGGGATGTGATTTCATTTCCCAGAACGATATTTTGTGTCACCGTAAAGTCATCGACCAGCATAAAATGCTGATGAACCATTCCGATCCCGTGTTCAATTGCCACATTCGGATTTTTAATATCCACTTTTTCTCCGTTTACGAAGATTTCTCCTTCATCAGCCTGATAGAGGCCGTACAGGATGTTCATAAGAGTACTTTTTCCTGCTCCGTTCTCGCCCAGCAAGGAGTGAATACTGCCTTTTTTCACATTCAGATTCATATCCTGCAGAGCACAAAAAGAGCCGAAACGTTTTGTGATTCCATGCATCTGCACCGCGTATTCGCTGCTTTCCCCAGCCATATTGTTATCTCCTTTCGCGAGTTCTACTTTGCAACAAATTCATTGTATTCATCCTCTGTAGACGGGGCTGTGAGCTCACCGCTCTTAATCTTGTCTGCGACTGCCAGAGTTTCCTCGTATACGCCTTCCGGCATATTTCCGTGTTCCTCCGGTATGCCCACACACTCTTCCTTCAATCCGTAGGTCAGTGTCTGGCCGCCGATCTCCCCGCTGTTCATTGCATCAAGGGAAACTTCTTTTACAGCTTTTCCAACTAATTTCAGAGCTGAAGTCAACACATTGTCCGGTGCAAGGTAAGCCTGATCTCTGTCAACTCCAATCACCCACTTGTCTGCTTCCTTTGCAGCCTCAATAACGCCTGTTCCGCTTCCGCCTGCCGCATGGTATACGACATCGCACCCTTCAGAATACATTTTGCTCGCAATAGCTTTTCCTTTGGCAGCATCGCTGAAGCTCTCCGCATACTGTACCGATACTTTAATATCCTTCCCCAGCTCTTTTGCAGCATACTGCACACCTGCCTCATACCCATACTGGAACTGGTCAATCAGGCCTGAGGCGATTCCGCCGACAAAACCGACCTGGTTTGTCTCTGTAGTCTTTCCTGCCACATAGCCTACCATAAAGGAAGGCTCCTGAGCGCGGAACATTACGCCTGTTACATTATCCGGCGTATTCTCATAGGCGTTGTCCACAATCGCATACTGAAGGTCCGGGTTGCTCTGGGCAGCTTCTTCTATCGCGTCCGCACATGCATAGCCCACACCCCACAGAAGAGTTGCACCTTTGTCACCGAGACGTTCCAGATTTGTCACAAAATCAGAGACCTGCTTAGACTCAATATAGTTCACCTCTGCCCCCGTCTCTTTGCTCAGCTCCTGCAGTCCTTCCCATGCAGACTGATTAAAAGACTGGTCATTGATTCCGCCGGTATCTGTAATCATTGCTACAGAGTAGTCACTCTTTTTCTCTGATGAATCACTGCCTGATTTCTCCTTGTCTCCACCCTTGGAGCCGCCGCATGCCGCCAGTGAGATTGTCAGAGCTGCTGCCAGCCCAAGTGCCAATGCCTTTTTGAATTTCATAATGTTGTTTCCTCCTCAACTTGAATTGTGTTGAGCCCTTGCTTTTAAAGCAGAGCTTTTTTGGGGTTTCCTGTACTGTCTTAGACAATACGTATATTAGAAAAGCCGCATAAACCGGCGATTCTTTCCCATTCTCTCATCTTTTCATAAGATGGCGTTTCCCTGTCCTTAAGCTTTGTACTAACTCCATGATTTCTAAACGCAATAAGCTTCAGGGTAAATTGATTCAGGTATTTTTCTACATTTTCAGCGATGCCTCGGATTGTGGCTTCCACATCAACCTCCGGCTCCAGACATACTATGCGGACTTCTTCAAGCTTGTGCTCTTCTGCCAGGTAGACCAGATTCTTCTTTACAATATCATTTTCGCCCTGTGTCAGCCTGTAAAATACTTCTTTATCCCAGGCTTTCACATCCAGCATGACCTTATCACAATACTTCATCAATTCCGGATATCTTGAAAAATCCGTACAGCCATTGCTGTCAATATAGCAGGTTAGTCCCTTGGTCTTTACCAGCTCAAAAAGCTCTGTCAAAAATTCCGGGTATAAGGTGCACTCACCGCCGGAAACAGTGATTCCCCGGATAAAGGGTATGTTTTTACTCACCTGCTCAAAAACCTCCGACACTTCCATATAACGGATTTTTGGGGAAGCAGAATATGGACAGACACGAATACAGTTATCACATTGGATACATTTTGTCTCGTCCCATATTACTGCACCGCGTCTTCCCTCTCCTGCGCCCTTCTTAAGCGTGAGGGCCTGCACCGGGCACTTATCCACACAAATTCCACACCCGATACACATTCTCTGTGTCTCCGGGTTGTGGCAGTATGCACAGGCGATATTGCATTTCTGTAGAAAAATGGAAGTGCGGTTTCCCGGACCGTCCACCACGCTCAAAGGTATGATTTTATTGACCGGCGCTCTCAACTGATGGCCCTGACCTTTCGGTTCTCCAGGTGTGCGTTGCGGTAGTTGTCCCCACCCAGGTGAACAGTGTTCTGTAAAACCGCCTCACCTTTGTAATAGTGCTCCATGTCACTTCGTTTTACCAGATATCCGGTAATGCGCACCAGATCACTATCGGATGCATAAAAGCTGATATATTTATCGCCCAGTTCAAATGCCCCCTTTACAATATCCAGCACTGCCGCCGGGTTATTGCGGCCTGTGGGGTCAAAGGAAAAGATATCCGCACAGCCTGTGGGAAAGAATTTATGGAATCTTGCACTGTGGCGCAGGTGGTCAAACATACTGTCCGGCTCTGCCCCTACTGGAATCCTGACCCCAGAAGTAATACCGTGGTCTGAATCAATGCCAACCTGCGCATGCAGGGCGAAATGTCCGTCAAAAACTTCAGAGTATAATGCATCAGAGTGCCCCGCGTAATCTGAAATTACGTTCATGATCTCTTCAGCCAAATCATCTGCCTCAGGACTGTGCCCATAGGTCTTGCTCTTGTCATCCATCAGCATATTGGTACACTCTGCAAGTCCCACTACTCCGTACATGGCCAGAAACTTCTTTCTGTCTATAAACCCTTCTCTTGCAAGAAAAGAACTCTCAAAGAAATTGGACTCTTCTACCAGGAAACGTATTCTTTCATTCATATAGTCCCCCATATGCTTCAGGCAGTCAGGCAGAAGCTCCTTTAGAAAATGCTCCCTGTCTGTTGCTTCCTCCGCCAGCTTCGGCAGTACAACTCTGGTTAATGTATAGGAGCCGCCTCCGATAGGCAGAATATTATAGCAGCTCGAAACGCCATAGTCTTCATATGTGTCTTTATGCATCTTGTGGTTGCAGATAGCCGGATTTGCACAGAATAAGGACGTGTACAATGCCAACTCAGCGTAAGAATCCGGTGTGACATCCGGGTCATATTTTAAAGTCAGATTTGGCACCGCATTTTGCAGCTCCTTTTCCAGCTGCAGGATAATTCTCCCTGCTCTTGTCTCTTCCGGTCCCAGATTTGCATGGCAAAAACCGTCCGTAATTGTCCGGTCCAGATAAATCAGAAACAGCTTTATCTTCTTTGCCGCTTCCTCGTCTGATATCCCGTCTAAAAATGGCTCAATCATCTTATCTATGTTTCCGAGAAAAACGGGATATGTTGTGATGGACGGCACATGCCGGTAAAAAATCATCAGAAAAGAAAGCAGCTCATCCAAATCCTTCGGCGGGTCAAGTCTTAAGAACTCACAGCCTTCTCTGATAGCCTTCTCATAGTCCGGCATGATATACCGGGGGCGGTAAGGTGCATGCCCTTCACTCAAATCACAGATGGCACCTATATCCATATAATGCCGGGTTTTCTCCGGTATGTTTAAAATCTCCAGACTGTCCTCCGCAGCATGTGCCAGAGCAACAACCTTTTGCTCATAAGTAAGTCCTTTCGATGTCACAATATCTAATGTTGTATTCATAAATCTTCACCTCTCCATTGATTTGTGGTCTAATATCTCTTTTTCAAGTTCCATAAGCCAATTATAACTTTTAAAAGCACAAATTAAAGGACATTTGTCCTTTTTAGACGAGTCAGAATCAATTTGTGAAAAGTATACCTTTATCATAATAGTAAATTAGTGAAAACACCAGAAAAAGTTGCAGTTTGATATGTCACACAACGGGCCGCCCAGTCAGACATCAGGCGGCCTCTTGTGTTCTTGTGTTCTTGTATTATTATTGACTATATTTCGGTTAAAACTCCTCGTATGAGCTTGGATCCTGATTATTTAAGCGCCCGTCGGACCGTGTCAGCCTGCATATCGCAGCAATTTCATCCTCCGTCAATGCAAAATCAAAGATTGAAATATTTTCCACTTGATGCTGCAGGGAAGCAGCCTTAGGGATTGGCAGTGTTCCCATCTGGATATGCCAGCGCAGTATTACCTGTGAAACTGTTTTTGTGTGCGCTGCCGCTATCTCTTGGATTACCTCATTCATCAGGATTTCATTTCCTCTTCCCAGAGGACTCCATGCTTCTGTCAATATACCGTGCGCTGTATTCCAGTTACGCGCCTCCTCCTGATTGAAATAGGGATGGAGCTCAATCTGATTCACACTTGGCAGAACACCGGTCTCTTTCTCCAGCCTCTCTAAATGCTCCGGCAGAAAATTGCAGACTCCGGCAGATCTTATCAGTCCTCGTTTTTTTGCCTCAAGCATTGCCTGCCATGCGTCTACATACCGGTCAGTTTTAGGATTTGGCCAGTGTATTAAATACAAGTCATAATAATCCAGACCTGCCCGGTACAGGGATTCCTCAATTGTCTGCAGTGCCTCATTGTAAGCATGATGACGTCCGGGAAGCTTTGATGTAATAAGCAGTTTTTCTCTGGGGACAGAGCATTCCCTTACAGCCTTTCCAACCGCTCCCTCATTCTCATAATTGAATGCACTGTCAATTAACCGGTAACCGGCATCAACAGCGGCTTTGATAGATGTAACACCCCTTTCCCCGTTAAGCTCATACGTGCCAAAACCAATAAGCGGTATTCTCAATCCGTCATTTAATACTTTTTCTTCAATCATCTTTTACCTCATTTCTGCACCCTCTGCGTTATCCTTTTAATAGTTACACAGCCGCAGCAGCCTTTGGCATATCCCATAGATAGTATTTTCCATGTTTATAATATGCAGGCCGGCAACCGCCCCGTTTAAATACTGCAATAAATTCTTCCAACGTCCTTACCTTTTCCGGAAAATAGGTTGCATAAATTCCCACTTTTTCCGAAACATGACAGTCACTTGCCCCTACGCTCACAAGACCAAGCCGGTTTGCATAATCTGCCGCTTTCTGGTTGGCCTCTATATCGGTACTGCCATTTAATACTTCTACCCCGTCAAGTCCTTCCAGCTCGTTTAGCCTCTCACCCAGCCCTCGGTTATTATTCCTAAATGGGTGGGCACTGAAACAGATACCTCCCTGCTTTTTCACATAAGAAATGAACTTCTGGGCATCAATCCGCTCTCTGGGATATTCATCAATTCCAAATGCTACAATGTCCCCCTGAAGTGAGAAATACTCTATTCCGACGAAAATAGGGAAACCGGTTTTCTCCGAATACTGTGCAGCATACTCCTTAAGTCCCATACTGTCGTGGTCTGTAATACAAATGCCCTGCAGCCCTCTGACTCTCGCTATATCCACAATTTCTTCAAGAGCAAGAAGGCTGTCCTTTGAATATGTCATCTCGTGCATATGAAGATCAATAAACATTTAAATACCTCCTGTTTCCTTTTTCCTATGCACAAATCGTATCATCATTCGGCTTCCATTGCTAATTGGATTTTTGAATAAATGTATTTTATTTATAGCCATTTTCTATATGTCGCGAAGCTGTTCCCAAATTATCCGGCTGACTGATTCCCATGAAAGATGCTCCAGCCGGACTTCGGTTGTTTCCCTATCTTTCACTGCTTTTAGAAGGGCAGCTGACAAACGTCGTTCAAATCTGGGAAGCTCTGCTTCAGGCACATCATCTGCATTTTCTGTTTCAGGAGGCTCTACAAACAGGATTCCATTTCCTGGAGCGCAGAACCCCATCCACTGCCGAATTCCCGGCAAGTCTGTCGACACCACTTTTAGGCCGCACGCCAAGGCCTCCATCAGAACCAACGGCAGACCTTCATAAAAGGACGGCAGTACAAGAATATCACTGTCCCTGAACTCAGCTGCCAGCTGCTTCTGCGACAGCTTTCCCAGCATAAGTACCGGGTATTTACATGTCTCCGCAAGCCGGCAGATTTCTTCATATTCCCTTTGATTTCCATAGCCTCCCGCCAGCTTGAGCACCAATTCGGATTCTCCATATTCCAAATACTCAAGGCTTCTGATCAGACTCATGACTCCCTTTTTTCCTGCCAGCTTACCTGCAAAAATGAGCTGTATCCTGTCTCCTTTTTTTCGTCCTTTTTTATCTTTTTTCCTGTAAAATATCCGGCTGTTATATCCGATTCCAACTACACGAATCTTCCGGGAGGGATACCCGTAGACTTTCTCAATCTTCTCTTTCAGTTCATCCTGCAGGGCAAACACAATGTCAAGCTTTTGTATTTGTTCTCTTACATAGCCCCGCTGAAGCTCAGTTTTCAACATCTGCCTTATGTCGGTGCCATGGCAGATACCTGCCACTTTATGGTTCGGAAAAGCCTCTCTGACCCAGGCTGTCAGAAGGTAAAGATGATGACATAAAATAACATCCGGCGCAAATTCTTCCACAGCCTTTCGCACCTGCTTCATGGCCCCATCCCGAAATTTATCCACCATATCCGCTGTCATTTTCCCATATACTGTACTTTTATATGGCATCTCATCCGACATACCCGGAATAGCAAAGGGAATGTCACCCGTACAATAGTAAACCGGGTAAAACTGAACCCCCTCAGGAAATACGATCGAATCTTCTTTGTACACTCCGGCGGATACGGCCTGGGGACTTCCAAGTGTATGAAATCCCCTCACCAACTCCAGCAGGTAGATTCCGCTTCCTGTGCTGTCAGGCTTCTGCGCGGATATGCTTAAAATTTTCATCTTCAGTCTCCAGTTGGCTCCATCTCATTCAATGACCACAGTTTTTCAGGTCTTACTTCGAGCTTCTCCAGCACTTTACTCCATATAAGCTCCTCGTGACGGGGCACGTTTGCCACAAAACGTGTTTTCAATGTTTCAAGTAATTCTATAGGTTTTCCGTAGTTTTTTCAACGAATTTCCGCTGTTTCTACTATGTATAAAGTGCCATTTCCGCACCCTTTACATTTTATTCCCGCTTGGCTCGTTGCTCGCGGGAATAAAATCATTTGCTTGTTAAATGTATAATATAACATGTATGTGCTTGTGTCAATTATTTATACAAACTTTTGCTTTTATTTCTAATTTAAATATGTTATGGTGTAGGGGTCAAAAGGTATTTTGACCCCTGATACCTACGGATTGCTACGCACTTTGTGCTCCCGCAATCCTAAAAACATTCGAAATCCGCCCTGCTCGGGCTACTTTCTCATGTTTTACGGGTCCCAAAGTCATGCTTTTTCATGCAAGCATGAAAAAGCATGACCTTTTGACCCTGG
>ENA-UOOI01003346-UOOI01003346.1-fermentation-metagenome-genome-assembly--contig:-NODE-3346-length-12259-cov-3.223861_pt1 | contig 12259 bp, 5 predicted proteins | sample MGYA00245779_ERZ724027 | MGnify/ENA primary metagenome ERZ724027 (study PRJEB28704, sample SAMN03018318) | fermentation metagenome | biome: anthropogenic terrestrial biome; feature: soil; material... | reverse complement strand
TCAAATCACGAGAATAAATCTTGTTAATTTCCACGCTGTCTCTGCCAAGCTCCAAGGAAGGGGGCTCCTTTGTTGGCTTCGTCTCCAGAGAAGGAGACTCCTTTACGGCCTTTGTTCCTAAAAAAGCCGTTTCATTTACTGCCCTTTCTGACAGAGCCACCATAATTTGATCCATATAACTGATCGGACGCATTTTTAAAGCATTTACGTCGTAGGCATCTATCTTCACCTCATTCACTGTAAGAAAGACGATATGAGCTAAATCGAAACCTTCTAAATCTAAAGCTTCCAAAAGGGTCAATGAAGGCGGCTGGCCGTTTTGAGCCAGCGTCACAGTGATTTCGTCACCTTGTCGGATTTCTGTCTCCACAGTAGCAGGGGAACCGTTCACCAGTAATTCTCCGGGAACTCCGGGAGAACCTTTTCGTGTTCTTCTGACTCCGTTTATGGTATATACCAGACTGGGCGGTGTAAGGCCGATCAGACCGGCAGGCTTTATTCCGGAGAACATCAGCGCGTCGATGACCTTGATGACCTGATGGTTAAAAAGCATGATTCGCTTTCCGTTTACTGTAATCGCAAAGAAATCGCAGCCTCTGTAGAGGGAAGAAACAATACCGATACCGATGGGTGTGACAAATGTGGGGCTGTATAAGTTCTCGCTGAACAAAGACAAATTATTGTCTGTATTTACAACACCGATTGCCACCCGGTTTTCAGGCATTCCCAGCTTCTTTGCAACTATTTTGCAAAGATCCCGTATCTGACTTCCGCCGCCCACCAAAAAGACAGCGGCAGGGGCAGAACCGTTTATAAGCAGAATCCGCTGGCTGATGGCCTCTGCTAAAGAATCAATCGGTTCTTTTACCGCTTCAAATGCTTCGTCTGGAGTTACCTCCGCTTGATTTCCCAGAATATCCTTGAATGAAATGGTTTCTTCTCCGCTCAGCATCAGCTTGATTTGCTCAGCTGTAGCAAAATTTGTGAGATAATGCTGCATGAGAGCTTCTGTGATCTCATCTCCTGCAATGGTGACCATGTCGTAGGCTGTGATGCTGCCGTCCCGGGAAATAGCAATATCAGACGTGCCGCCCCCAATATCCACCAGTGCAATGTTTAAAAATCGTACATCATCGGGAACCACCGCATGAATGGCGGCAATCGGCTCCAGTGTCAGATTGTCTACTTCAAGACCGCAGCGCGCGGTGACAGCATAGAGGCTGACCAGTACACTGGCAGGCAGGAACGCGGCAATAATATCCCCGGAAGCCTTTGCTCCTTTTTGGCCTTCCAGATTTTTAATTTTATAGTTATCCAGCGAGTACTCCGTGACGCTGTATCCCACACAGTAATAGTCCTTAATGCCAGCATCCTGATGAGCTGTTTCCGATAGAAAGGCTTCCTGAGCTTTTTCTATGGCGGAATATTCCATGTATTGAACAATCTTTTTGGTAATCGGTTCGCTTGGAATCAAATCAAAAGAAAAGGAAGCCGCTGCTGTGCGTAAGGCACGGCCGGCAGCAGCGATGGAAACCTTTGTGAAGGTCTGTCCGCAGCGCTGCTCCAACTTGATTTTAACTTGAGTGGCGACTTGTGCAACTAAGTCGATATCTTCGATCTGGCCGTCTCGCATAGCACGTTTTTCGTGAAATTCCTGCTCATAATCCAGAACATTAAAACAACCATCTTTTAATGCACCGACGATATCTACCACAGAGCGTGTGCCGATATCCAGTGCAAAAACAATTTTTCTGTCATCCATGTCAGACTGTTAACTCCTTTGCTATCCCAGTGTATTGAGGTGCTTCATCAGTATGCTTGGGATTTCTTTATTCGTTGCCTGCACCATAACGGCACCAATATTTTGTGCGACCATAGGCATGCCGTAAACAACACAGGACTCTTGACTTTCACCGATCGTATAAGCTCCCTTATTCCTCATTTCAAGGAGTCCGGAAGCACCGTCCTTGCCCATTCCAGTCATAATGATGCCAACATTCTTCTTGGAGGATTCTTTTGCCACCGATTCAAACAGGGCATCTACTGAAGGGCAGTGACCGCTGACTTTCTCGGTGCCGCGGCATTGCAGCCGGTATACACCGCCTATATGGACCAGCCGCATCTGACGGTCTCCCGGTGCGATATAGACCTGACCGGGAACGACCACGTCGTTATCCTGGGCCTCCTTTACATTCATGGCACAAAGTCTGTCTAACCGTTCTGCATAAAGCTTAGTAAAAACAATGGGCATGTGCTGAACGATCAAAATCGGCGGAATCTTTGCCGGAAGCTTTCGAAGAACTTCATAGGTCGCTTCCGTACCTCCGGTGGAAGCACCGAGAGCAATAATGGTTGAATTGCAGACCGCATCAGAACAGTCCTTGAATGCATTGCCCAATATGTCGCTTACGGAAGAGACGGCGTGAAGGGAAGGGGATATTGCAGCGTTGGACGGTGCGGCAGTGTTTTTTGGATCGGCAGGCTTTGCCGAAAGATGCATTGAGACCTTTGCTACAGAAGCAATCTTAATTTTTCCGGCTAATTCCTCCACGAAATCTCCGGGGGAAACAGGGTGGGTAGAGTCCGGTTTTTTCACAAAATCTACAGCACCCGCCTGCAAGGCATCAAATACGTTAATATTGGCCGAACTGATCAATATAATAGGCAATGGTGTTGAAGCCATTAATTTTTTTGTCAATTCAATGCCGGTCATTTTAGGCATTTCAACATCCAGAATCAATACATCAGGCTGCAGTTCTCGGATCTTTTCCTGAGCGTCATAAGCATTACTGGCAATTCCGATAACTTCAACGCCGGATTTGCTGGATAAATTCGTAGCAATTAATGTTCTGTATACCGCTGAGTCGTCAGCTACTAATACGCGTATAGTTGCACCCTGAATGGTCATAAGACTACCTCCTTAAAGCGGTTTCCTGTAAGTCGCGGGCATAATATATTGAAAATCAGATTCCTCTCTGTCCACCGTTTCCGAATGCCCGATTAATAAATAGCCGCCCGGATTTAAAGCATTATAAAATCTCCGTATCAGAGCAGATTTTGTAGGTTTATCAAAATAAATCATTACGTTCCGGCAAAAAATAACGTCAAATTTTGTTTTAAATTGGATCGGTTCCATCAGATTAAAGGTTCGGAATATTACATTTTTTCTCAATTCCTCCGTTACCTGATAACCGTCCTCTTTTTTTGTAAAATAAGTCCGCTTCCATACATCGGGAAGCGCTTTTAAAGAGTCTTCCGTATAGAATCCTTTCGCGGCCTTGCCCAGAGCGTTTTGCGAAATGTCTGTTGCCAGCAGTCTGGTATCCCAGCGCATGGAATAAGATTTAAAGAACTCTTTCATAATGATAGAAAGGGTGTAAGGCTCTTCCCCAGAGGAACAGCCTGCGCTCCAGATGCTGATGCTGTGATTTTTATTGGTTTTCTCTAAATAGGGCAAAATGGTGTCATTAAAAAAGGCAAAATGTTTTTCCTCTCGCATAAAAAAGGTATGGTTCGTGGTCAATTTGTTCAGCATGATTTCGATATCACCGCTGTTCTTTGTAGACGTAATATAATCCACATAGTCCCTAAACGATTGGTATCCCTCTGCGGAGAGGTAATTGGACAGCCTGCCTTCGATCAGGACCTTTTTCGACTTTAAGTTGATACCGTAATTTTTAATGACAAAATCCGTTAGTCGGATAAAATCGTTTTCCGAAATAGAAAGCATAACAAGACTCCTTCTAGCAGATCTATTTAAGCCACTTTGGTAAGCGCTGACAAATCGAAAATCAGATGAACCATTTCTTCAATTTCAACGATACCTGTGATCAAATCGTGTTTATTGTTTGCCGGAGGCGGAGCAACGGCTGATTTATCCACATCGGCAACAAGGAATACTTCGTCCACAAGAATGCCTAAGGTGGTAGAGTTCACTTCCAGTATGATAATGCATGATTTGATGCTGTCCGTATCGACGCCCTGTTCGTTTCCCAGCTTTAGCCTCATATCTAAAACCGGAATGATCTGACCCCTCAGATTGATAACGCCCTTGATATAGTCCGGAAGCAATGGGAACTGCGTGATGGAAAAAACATTAATAATTTCCATGACATAGTCCGTGTTCATGGCGAACGCTTTTTCGCCTACCGTGAAGGTGAGCAGTTTCAGCATAGCAGCATCAATTTTATCTTCGGATATGTAATCATTAATCGCGTCTGCTTCTTCAAGGCCTGCATCCTTCGCTGCATTTTTTCGATTCTCAAGCTTGCCTGTTGCAAAGTTGAAGATATTCGGCACATCCAGAATAATGCTGATATTGCCGTCCCCAAGAATCGTGCAGCCGGTGATGCCCACATCCCGAAGATTATATGCACCGAAATACAGAGGAAGCGGCTTCACAACTACCTGATGCTGACCGATCAGTTCATCGACCATTAAGCAGTAAGAGAATCCGGCGAATTCTACCCACATAATAATGCCTTCTTCAATTTCGCTGATACCGCCGTCGATCTTGTAAAGCTCGTTCAGCCTGATCAGTGTGATGAACTCCTCTCCCCGCTGAATCATTTCTCCTCGAGCCGCATCGTGAATGATATCATCCTTCGTCGCTTTAAAGGATTGTCTGATATTGGCAATCGGAATCGTAAATTGATAGTCGTTGACTCTGCATTCCATCCCATCAATAATAGCAAGGGTCAGAGGGATTTTAAAGGTGGTGACAGTGCCTTCTCCCACCTCAGACGAAATATATACATTTCCGCCGACCTTTTCGATGTTTTTCGTTACCACATCCATGCCGACGCCTCTGCCGGAGAATTCGGTAACTTGTTCTTTAGTTGAAAAGCCCGGAAGCAGCGTGAGCTGGAGAATTTCTTTCTTGGTATATTCATTTTCAGGCTTGATCAGCAGGCCTTTTTCTTTGGCGGAGGCCAGAATCTTGTCGGGATCCATGCCGCGCCCGTCATCGGAAATGGTGATGATGACTTCACTGCCGGTATGCTCCGCTTTTAATGTAATCGTACCCTGTGCCGGCTTATCCAGTGCAATACGGTCGTTTACATCCGGTTCAATTCCGTGATCCATGGAATTTCGTACAATGTGCATCAGCGGATCCTGAATGCTGTCCACAATCGTTTTGTCGATTTCCGTATCATTGCCGATGGTGACAAGCTGTACATCCTTGCCGAGCTTTTGACCCATATCCCGGACGATTCGGTTCATTTTCTGGAATACGCCTGCTACCGGAACCATTCTAACGGACATAACAATGTCCTGAAGCTCTGTGGTGAGCTTTCTGAGCTGTCTGGCAGATTTTGTGAAGTTGTCAAGCTTCAGATCCTTTAAGTCTGAAGAAGAAGTAACCATGGACTGGGTAATGACCAGTTCGCCTACAAGCGCCATTAGGGAATCCAGCTTGGACAGGTTCACATTGATCAAATTGGTCTTGTTGTGCTTTGCAAGATCGTGTTTTTCTTCTTTCTTTGTGTCTTTTTCGGCGGCAGCCGGAGCCGGCTTTTTCGCTGAGTCACTGTTGTCCGGTTTGTCTGTGCTCGGAGCTTTTTCTTCTGTGACCTCTGCTTTCATTGCTTCTGCCGGAACAGAACTTTCAGCCGTCCCGCTGCCGGTCACCAGAAGTTCATAATTATCTACATATATATCCTGTTTTATAATTTCAAGTCCGTTTATAAAGTCTTCATCACAGCCAAAGGTGATGGTCAGGCCCTGCTCAATGAGTATCTGCGTGATTTCGGTAGTCGCTTCAATACTGGCAGGAATGGTGGCAATATCGTCGATGCACACCTCTGCAATGTTTTTCAGGAGCATAATGGCTCTTAAACTTTCCATGCCGCTGCCCTGATCAAAATATAACTGGACTGAAAGTCCGGAGTTTTGATGAGCAAGCGAAACGGGCTGCGCATTATTTGATTCTTCTGGGGCGGACTGAGCCGGTTGATTTTTTCCTGCGGAACTATCCGCAGCTTCTCCCTTCATCACGGCCAGTAAGCTTTCGATTTCAGCAACGATTTCATCAGCACTTTCTTCTTCGGAATCGCCGCCTTCAATACGGGCAACCTGTGCTTTTAAAAAGTCACTGGCTTTAAACATCAGATTGAAAAGCTTCTGACTGTACATTTCTTCAACCGAACCATTTTCACGGATGAGAAAAAACATATCTTCTATTCTATGTGCAACTGTCATTAAAGAATTGAACTGCATCATAGCAGAAGAACCCTTTATCGTATGCATGATTCTGAAAATTTCATTGATCTGATCCGGCGAGAAGTAATCGGCCGCCTCTGCTTCCAGCAGGAGCTCGTCCAACTGTTCCAAAAGAGTATTTGTTTCGAACAAATACATATCTAACATATTGTCTAAACCATTATCCATAACATGAACACCACCTTACAATTGATGCGAATTTTGCATAAACTTATATACACTATATATTAGCATAGTATTTGTAATTTATAATTAGAAATTTGTCAGAATTTGAAAGAAAAATGGATAAAAAAGGATTGAAAAACAGGTAAAAATGAATAAAAAATGGAGAAATATAGAATTTAATCCGACAGATTATTGAACATACAAAGGGGATACGGTATAATGAACGCGATAATTTAATAAAAATATTACGAAAAGATTAAAGAAAGGGATTTTTATGTCGAAATATTAATTGAAAATATTGTTCTTAATGTTCTGTGATGCGATAAGCAGGACACACAGAATTTGCATTAGAAAATTGAGGATTTGATTCGCAGATTTTTATCACTACAAGGAAAGGGGACGCAATATATGAGAAGAATATGTACGATATTACTGTGCGGAGTATTTGTATGCGTCGGAGCTTATGTTACTACGAGTCCAAGTTATGCGGCACACTGGGCAGATCAATATCTGAACAATCTGGTCTCCCAGCAGATCATGCGGGGAGATGACGAAGGAAATCTCTATCCTGACAATTCGATAACGAGAGCGGAGTTCGTTGCTATGATGAACAGAGCGTTTGGCTATAGTCAGAAGGGAAGCGTATCGTTTAATGATGTACCGGAGGAAGCTTGGTATTATGACGATATTGGCATAGCAAAGAAACAGGGATACTTTACGGGCATTTATCCGGATACAGCAGGCCCGGATAAACCGCTGAAACGTGAGGAGGCTGTCACGATGCTTTGCCGTGCGCTGAAAATAGAAGGAGTTCAAAGTGACTCTCTCCAGTTTTCGGACAGCAGGACTTTTAGCAGCTGGAGCAAAGACTATATTAATGCGGCAGTAGAAAAGCATTTTCTGACCGGCTATCCGGATCAGACCTTCAAACCTGCGGACTATATGAAGCGCGGGGAAATGGCAAAGGTTCTGTCTGATGTAGCAGGAGAGATCGTAAAGGAAAAAGGCTCTAACTATATAGGATATGCCAACGGAAATGTTTCCGTGGTACAGACCGGAGCAAGCTTAAGAAATACCATTGTCCCGGGAGATTTATATATTACGGCGGGAATGGGGACCGGCTATACGGAATTGGACAACTTGACCGTAGGCGGGGATCTGATTATCAGCGGAACAGGAAATGCTGAAAGCGGGCAGGTGAGCGTTATACTGACCGACTGTGATATTCACAATCTGGTCATTGACTCGGGCGATACCAACACCATGAGTGTTCGTGCCGAAGGCGGCAGTGTTATAGAGACGACAACTGTAAAGAGCAACGCCTATCTGGAAGAAGACGATTCGAGAGGAACCGCCTTTAAAGACGTTATCTTAAAGGGACCCAGCGGAACTACTTTGAACCTTTCAGGAGACTTTGACAATGTATCCGTGAAAGCACCGAACAATAAGATCAGCGTAGATCAGGGAACGGTGGATTCCCTGACGGTAGATGAAGATGCTGTAAAAGGGTCCGTATTTATACAAAAGGATGCTTCGGTCAATGTGCTGTATTGCGATACGGCTACCGTTGTGACCGGAACGGGAGACATCGATGAGATCTCCATTAATGCAAACGGGTGCAACATTTCCATGCTGCCGGAACACATTTACATCCGTCCGGGGGTCACGGCCATCGTCAACGGACAGACCATGACCAGCTTGGATGCAGAAGCGAACAATGCGGATCCGGAATTTATGGACGACTATCCAAAATATGAAGATCTGACCTCCACCAGCGTGAAGCTGCTGGCAAAGACCAACAAACCGGGCAAGGTGTACTGGGCTGTAAAGAATATTGACTTGGTGGCTTCCGGCATGGATGAGGACGAGGTCATGAATCCGGATAAGCGTTATGTGGTGAAATCCGGAACCGTCAGCGTAGTCGGTGAAAAAGAGATCACGATTAATGTGGGCGGTCTTAAGAGCGGCACCAGATATGAATATTATATGGTCTTTGAGGACTTTAAAGAAGAAACCACCGACGTGGAGGATGAAGATTTTATGACCGTGGATGTGGTGGCGCCTCAGTTCTTAAACAGTACGCCTAGAATCGTAAGCTCCACAAAGGATTCCTTTACGATGGTGGCCATGCCGTCCAAGAAGGTCACCATGTACTGGGCCGTACTGCCGAACAAGGCAGTTCCGCCGACAGTGGAATCCCTGTCAGACTTAAAGGTTTCGGGCGCTCTTGCTTTAGGCAGTGAGGCAAACTGTGCAATGAATGATCCGAAGGAAATCCTCATGAAGGGAGCTGGCGAAAAGCAGCTGGCGGAAAGTGTGACCTATGACATCTACATGGTCATGGAGGATGACAGCGATAATTTGTCCAGACTGGCAAAGGTCACAGGCATTACCTTAGACCAGACCAATCCGGAGTTCATAGAAGGATACCCTTGGAATGAGCCGGGTGCCGCTACTGCTTTAAATATAAGGCACATGTCAAATGAAGCCGGTACCTTGTATTGGGCGGTATATCCTTTTGACTTTTCATTCCCTCCGGTGGAGGATTACGATTCCATAACGGATTCGGCAATCAAAAAAGAGCTGCAGATCAGAGCTATTACCACAGGACAGAAGGCAGTCAAAAACGGGAAAGTGACCGTAACGGAAAAAAAGGATGCTACATTGAATATTGGGGGACTTGCTAAGCAGACTCCTTATGATCTTTACTTTGTTCTGATGGATAAGGCAGGAAACTATTCGGAGCCTAAAGCATTAAAAGGGGTAAAGACTTTGGATAAGACTGCTCCGGTGGCATCCATGGACTTCGATAAGGTATTAGAAGGAAATCCGTTGGTCAGTTCCAACATCAGCGTAACGTTTGATGAAATCGTCTACTATGACGGAGCGGAAAAAGATGTCAGATTGACTCAGGTTCCGGCAGATCAAAAGGCAGATGTTTTAAAGAGCATGTTTTCCGTGCACGATTTGCTGTCCCCTTCCAAGCCGGACTACCTGGCGGACATTGATTATGATAAAGTGGTCATTGGAGAAAAGGACGGAAAGACCGTAGTAACCTTCCCGCAGGAGGCCTTTGGAGGCGGAACCGGACTGAACAGCGGCGGGATTTATCAATTTGAACTGAATAACGTGGTGGATTCCGACGGAAATGCCATGAGTCAGGCTACTTTGCTAAAATCCTTTAAAATCGTGGCACCTCAGGTATATATGACCCGTTATAACGGATCGGCAACATTAGCCAACAATGAAATCGGATTCAGTTTAAAAAAGGCAGATGGCGTGAACAGCGATAAATACTTTGACGTCATCATACAGACCGATCAGCTGATCACCTTTGATTTATATATTGACGACGAATCAAACGGGGGAGCCGCAGCGACTCCGGCAGCCACCGGTATCAGGCTGGAAGCCGGACAGGCCAGAAGCGTAGCTTCCATGCTGTCTTCCAGCAGCTATCAACCATTTATGGATGTAAAGAATACCCATTACAGATTGGCCATTCGAAACTTTAAGGCAATCGACGAATCCAGACAGAATTCATGGGACGGAACGTTAAACATTCAGGCCATGGCCGTGATAGGCGAGCCGTACAGTCTGACTAATCTGGGAACAGATATTCTGAACAAGAAAAATCCGATCGACATTGTGAAGAATAATGCGGATACAGTCATTGTCAGCAATCCGGAAGTGTTCGGTGTGAAGCGGGTATATGCAGATTCAGAAGAGCCGCAGCTGATTGGAGACATTACATACACCACCTATGATACGGCTGCAAATGTTGTTTTTATGACAGATAAAGCGGCAACTTTATATTATGTGGTTACGCCAAAAGTCAATGTAGATGGAAAGGCAGCGCCTACAGTAGATCAGATATTGGCAGGACAGCCGTCCTACTTGAACAGCCAGCACGGTCAGATCAATATTCTGGATGGCCAGGTGGAATACCAGCAGCTGCTGGAGGGATTAACTCCCGAAACAGCGTATAAATTCTTTTATGTTTTAAAAGGTCAGGCAGCCGATAAATTGACGGTAAAAAATGCGGAAGTGGATGCCGACGGCAAATTTACAGCTGATTTCACCACTACGGAAGAATTGACCCCAATATTGACAGAGGGACCTGTGCCGAGCGGAACCTCCAATACAATCTCGGTTGAAATGCTGGGAACAGCTAATACGCCGACAAAGGTATATTGGGTCATGTACACGGGAGGTGCTTATACCAATTCCTCCGGAACGACGAGTCTGACACCGGAGCAGGTCATTCAGCTGAGCAACACGGACGGTACCGTGGTAGATTCCGGAAACTTCTCCGTAACTACGGCGAACGACTTGAATGAACTGAAAGATGGTTTACAATTTGCATTTACTTGTAAGAATATGGAGCCGACAAAGACCTATGATGTTTTCGTAGCTCTTCAAAGTGAATATTCCAATAAAATATCTCCGCAGGTATACTTTTATAAAAATGTTCGGTCCAAGGATGCAACGCCGCCGTACATCGTATCGACTGCAACGACAATCAAGAGTTACAGTACAAACTCTAACACGAATATTACCAAATACAAGGGAACGGTAACCGTTCGGTTCAGCGAACCATTGTATTACAAGAATTCGCTGGCAGGAGATGAAATGTATCCGTTGACGATGACAGATCTTGTCAATACCAACGGTGGTTCCGCAAAGGAAGACGGATTAATTACTTTTGACAGTACTGGCGTTACAGTAGCGGCCAAGGTATATTCCACAAGTGATGGAGACAATGGTAAGTATCCGATTACAGGAATTGATTTCACCTTTACAGGAATCCAGGATGGAAGTACCATTGGTCTTAATGCTGAAATCTACGACAGGGGCGGATGGCGAGCCGGACAGTTTGTCATGACCTTCGTGGAAAATGAAGCAGACCGTAAAAAATCGCATTTTGAAGTGGAATTTGTCACAGGCGAGAAAAAAGACAGTTCTACCAGTACGGGTGAATAATTAAGGCAATTTCCGAAACAAAACAGGATAAAGTCACAAGTTTTCTAAGACATTTAGAGGCTTGTGACTTTTTTTGTCAAATAACGTTGTGAAAGCAGGAAAAAAATAGTATAATGATAAAAGTTGTAATATAAAAAAATAGACATAATAAAAATTACAGACATAAGAAAATACCAAAGAAATGAAAGGAAAGAAATATGAGCTGGCTGGATAGTAATAATAATATACTTTTATCTCAGAAAAGTCTGGATTATTTGTGGGAAAAACAGAGGATTATTTCTGAAAATATTGCTAATAATGAAACGCCGGGGTACAAAGCAAAAACAATTTCTTTTGAGGATGAACTCAACGCGAACTTAGATAAATTTTCAAATCGGAAGGATACCACCAAGGAAGACGTGCGAGACGCTATTTTGGATTCCAAGATTCGGGTGGATGTCAGTAAGGAAGAAAGCAACAGACTGGATGGCAACAATGTGAATCTGGATGTGGAGGAAGTGGAACTGAACAGAGCACAGCTCCAATATATGTATCAGGTATATCAGATCAATGATCAGTTTACCAGAATAAGAACAGCTATTGGCAAATAAACAGAAGCCCATGGCTTACATAAGAAAAAGTAAGAGAGAAGAAAATTGGTAAAATTTATAGACAAAAATAAAGAGGATTTTAAATGAAACAACTGTTAAATCATGTGGTAGCGTTATTCGTTCTGATGGTTGTTATCCTGTTGATCGTACCGTTGCCTCCATTTTTGCTGGACATGATGTTCATCATCAACATTACAGTTGCCCTGATAATCCTGCTGACTACCATGTACATAAAAGAGGCTCTGGAGTTCTCCATATTCCCCTCCCTTTTACTGATAACCACTTTATTTAGATTGGCCCTT
>ENA-UOOI01003345-UOOI01003345.1-fermentation-metagenome-genome-assembly--contig:-NODE-3345-length-12261-cov-37.523103_pt1 | contig 12261 bp, 14 predicted proteins | sample MGYA00245779_ERZ724027 | MGnify/ENA primary metagenome ERZ724027 (study PRJEB28704, sample SAMN03018318) | fermentation metagenome | biome: anthropogenic terrestrial biome; feature: soil... | reverse complement strand
ATTGCCGCATCCGGTATTATTAAAGGTATTTTAGCTTTACTTACACTACCACAATTAGGTTCTCTACTTAATGTAAAGAGTGTACCTTATATTACAATCAGCGCAATGGCTGATTCAGCCTTCTTCTTCCTCCCTATTTGGGTTGGATTTAGCGCTGCTAAACGTCTAGGCAGCGATCCAATTATCACTGCCGTAATTGGTGGTGTTATTACTTACCCACAGCTAGTTACCTGGGGTAAAGCAGGCAAGGTTATGTTTAGTCTTGGCAGTTTAAATTTCCAATTTCTAAACTATACCTACTCCATCTTCCCGATGATTCTGGCAGCTTGGTTGGCTATGAAATGTGAAAAATGGTTGAAAAAGATTCTGCCTAGCTATTTACAAATGATTTTCATTCCGTTAATAACTATTCTAGTTGTTTCAACTATCACCCTAGTAATCACTGGACCAGTTATTCAAGGAATTGCTAATGCAATTGCTGTCTTCATCAATTGGCTAGTTTCTTCATCCGGCTGGATCGGCGGCTTTATTATTGGCGGCCTTTACCAAGTATTGGTTATCTTTGGCTTGCATTGGGGTGTTGTCCCATTGGTTGCTCAACAAATTGCCGGTACCGGTCAAAGTGCATTGAATGCCATTATTTGTTCAACAATGGTCGCACAAGGTGCCGCTGTTTTAGCAGTTGCCATTAAATCAAAGAAAGCTGACATGAAAGAATTAGGTTTTGCCGCAACTATCAGTGCCTTCTGTGGAGTTACTGAACCAGCTATTTACGGTATTAACTTAAGATATAGAAGAGTCTTTGTTTCGGGCTCTATTGGTGCTGCATTCGGTGGATTAGTAACCGGACTCATGCACGGAACTATGTATGGCTTCACTGGTGGATTAATCGGATTTTCAAGTTTCTTTAATCCTAAGAATCCAGGAGATTTAAATAGTTTCTATGCCTTCTTACTCGCAAGTGCTGTTTCAATTATTGTTGCTTTCGCTATTACTTGGTTCTGGGGTTACAACGATAATATGATTAAAGGATCAAAGGTAGAAAAAGCTAAGCGTCCTGGTACTATTTAACAAATAATAAACAACATTATCTTTTATAAGAAAAACACGTTTCACATGAAACGTGTTTTTTGCTTCTACTTCAAAATGTTAAATAATTATTAATTATATCGAATCTCAATAATTTTATATTGTATTTCAATAAATGTTAACTAAAATAAATTTGTAAGGTAAATAATATCCAGGAGATTAATAAAATGAAGACCAGAACTAATTTCTTAAAACTTTCCCTTTGTATCATTGTGGTTGCTGTATTATTTTTCAGTTTCATGTTCACAATGATTCTTATAAATGAAAAGAATAGAATATTTACTGAACTAGCTATAGCATATGGTTCTTTATATCTAACAGCTGTCATTGCCCTTTGTATTACCTGCTGTTTATTCAAAATAGTTTCTTTAATTGAAAAAGAAAACGCCTTTAGCTACGCAAGTTTACACCAAGTACAAATCATCTTTTGCTTAACTGTTTTAGAATTTTTCATACTATTAGGATTGTTGCCACTCGCCTACTACGTCGCAATTTACGATGAAGCGCCTGGTTTTATCTTCATTATTGCAGGAATTTGCTTAATTCCTTTTATTTTAGCTACCTTTATAGCAGTAATTGAAAAACTATTAGAAAACGCAATTAAGTTACAATCGGAAAACAAACTAACTATTTAGAAGGGAATTTATATGATCAAAGTAAATCTCGATATCTTACTTCTAAAAAGAAAAATGACAGTTACAGAATTATCAGAACGTATTGGAATCACACAAGCAAATATTTCCATATTAAAGACTGGTAAAGCCAAAGCAATCCGCTTTTCTACGTTAGAAAAGATCTGCTCTGCACTTCACTGTCAGCCAGGAGATATTTTAGAATATGTCGATCAAACATAAAAGAGACCCGTTTCACATGAAACGTGTCTCTCTTTATTTACAATAAATTATTATTAATTCGCAGAAGCATTAATTGCTTGGATCAAAGCATTCCTAAAGCCAGTCTCTTCAAGTTTAGTAACACCCTTAATAGTTGTACCACCTGGGGTTGTAACTTCATCTTTCAGTTCTTCTGGCAATTTCTTGTTGGCTAAGGCCAATTGAACCGTTCCCAAAATCATTTTTTCAATCATTGGATAAGATTCATCACGCTTAACACCATTCAAAACAGCGGCATCGCTTAAAGCTTCAATCATCATGTCAACGTAAGCAGGTGCACAGCCCGTAACTGTACCATAAATACCTAATAAACGGTCAGGTACAACATAAACATCGCCCATCTTTTCAAATATCGACTTAACGGTATCAATAGTTTCTTGCTTTTCATCTTTGGCAAAACTGATTGCGGTGACACCCTCATCCAACTGAACTGGCGTATTAGGTACAATTTTAGCAAAACGAGTTTTAGCCGGTGATTCTTGATTAACTTTTTCAAGATCACCACCACCAGTCGAAAGCATTATACCTTGATACTTATTACCCAGTTCTTTTAGAATACCTGGAACTGCTGGTCCGCCAACTGCAACAATTACCACAGCACAACCACTAAAGTCTGAATAGTCATTAATCAATTTTAAATTATATTTTTTGGCTACATCTTTTGAAGATTTAAAACCACCATCAAATACATAAATATTTTGGTTGGCAACTTTTGCATGCAATAATCCTTTAATCATTGACGTACCAATTTTACCAGTACCTATAAATCCTATTTTCATTAATTAGAACCCCCTATTATTTAAAGTGCTACTATTATAAACATAAGGGGATTTATTGCGCAAAAAAAGCCCCACATTAATAGGGCTAATAATTAGCAATATTTAGAAATTCGTTTTATCTGGATCTTGTGCAACTTTGGCAGCACCATGAAGTCCATCCAATGTCTTCATATCATCAGAGTTAATTTCAAAATCAAAAATATCAGCATTAGCTTTAATATACTCTGGATGAACTGACTTAGGTAATGGTAAAAAACCGTGTTGCAATGACCAACGAATCAAAACTTGAGCTGGAGACTTGCCATAATTCTTAGCAACTTTATTAACTGTTTCATTGTCAAGCAAACCACCTGTTCCAAGTGGGCTATAAGCTTCATTAAGAATGCCCAGCTTATCGTTATATGCTGTTAAGTCTTTCTGCATATCACTTGGATTTAAATAATTTTGGTTAACGGCTGGTTTAATTGTAGCTGTCTTCAACAATTCATCAATATGTTCACGTCTAAAGTTAGAGATACCAATTGCTCTAATTTTACCAGCTTTAACAGCTTCTTCCATTGCACGCCAACTTTCAGCATTCAATTCAGCCCAATTAGCACGCATTGCTGCTGGATTTGGCCAGTGAATTAAATACAGGTCAAGGTAATCTAGGCCAAGTTTTTGCAGGCTAGTATCAATTGCCTTCTTAGTCTTATCGTAACCGTGATTTGTATTCCATAATTTGGTTGACACAAACAGGTCGTGGCGGTTAACACCACTTGCCTTGATTCCTTCACCGACACTTTCTTCATTGCCATAAGCGGCAGCAGTATCGATTAAACGATAACCAGCATTGATTGCTGCTAAAACAGAACTTTTGGCAACGGCACCATCTGGCGTTTGCCAAGTACCAAAGCCAACAATTGGAATCTTAACCCCATTATTCAATTTATAAGTATCAGCTAATGAATGAAAATTCATAAAGATTCCCCTTTCTTCACTTACTCTTGTTTAGTTACATTATAAACAATTGCAAAAATTTTTTCTATCAAAATACTTTGGTTTAATTTTGACTTTAATATTTTCTTTGAAAATCATTCTGCATAAGTTGAACTAATTGGGGATAATTATCTACTTCAAAAATTGGGTGCAGATTAAGTGTATTTTTACGATGGCGGTGATTATACCAAATACTATCTAAACCATAATTTTCAGAGCCTAAAATATCGGATTTAAGTCCATCACCAAAAAAGACCGTATCATTTGCTCCAATTTCTGTGCGGCTGAAGAAATAATCAAAGACGTGAGAATCTGGCTTAGAATAATGTGCCTCTTCTGAAGTAACAATTAAATCAAAATATTTTTTAATACCTGCTAATTCAAGGCGATGTCGTTGCATATATTTTTCACCATTAGTTAAAACAGTTAATTTATAACCCTGTTTTTTAGCGAATCTAAGCGTATCTTCAACTCCTGGTAACAATTTATGTGTTTCACCAAAATATGAACGATACTCATTCATAACTTTTTCACCGTCAACCTCTAACCCTAAATTCTTCTTAATAAAATTATGAAAAGTCATTTTAGTTAATTGATCGTAATTAATCTTACCAAGTTCTAATTCTCGCCATAATCCTTGATTATAAGAATGATAACGACGTTGTATATCATTAGTAAGTTGCCAATGGTGAGCATTAAATAAACTATGCAAGGCAAAATCCTCAGTAGCCGCAAAATCAATTAAGGTATCATCCACATCAAAAATTATTTGTTGATAACGCAAGAAAATCCCTCCTTTCTATTTCCCGGGAAATAATTAAAAATAAAGAGAAGAATATTATGGCAGTAATATTACTTTTAACAAATAAAAAGTTCACTACATTAAACAGTGGTTATTAATTTTTTCTAATTAATAACCATTGTTTTATAATACTGCTAAATAATCATGGTATAGTTTTTATTACTTCACTAGAATTAAAATTCGGTTATAAACCAAAGAAGGTCAGGTTAACTATGCTTTCACTTTTATTAATAATTTTCTTAATTTGGCTGTTTTTAAAGCTAGGCGTTGGTATTACTAAAACTCTAGCTTTTTTACTTATAATTATCTTTATTTTTATTTTCTTCATCCGTTTACTACTGCCCATCATTACTTTTATGATCATCGGCGTATTAGCATGGGCACTATTTCGAAATTAATAAATTCGTTTTAGTTCATTAACAAGCAAATCAGATAAAAGATCATAGCCTGCTGCGCCAAAGTGTAGGCCATCGTTTTTAACGCCGCGACATAAACGCGTTAAATCACCGCGATTGAGCATAGCCTGGCATAAGTTAATGTAGCGAAGGCCGTATTCTTTTGCTACTTCTTCTATTCTTTTTGCATATGAAGCAACAATCCTATTATTACGAACACGCTGTTTTTGTTCATCAACTGCCGGTGGTGAAACCAATATTACGTGGGGTGGGTAATACTTACAGATGATACTAGAAGTAATTAATTCCATATTTCTTTTAAATTGTTCTAGTGGTACCTGCTTATGCGTTGGCAAATCATTAGTACCCAATAAAATGACAAGATTATCACATTTTTCCGGTTTTAAAACCAGTTCACTCAGCATTGCAAAAAAGGCACCAGAATTAATACCTGAAACAGCGGTATTAATTAATTTTATTCCTGGAACCTTTTTCTTTAAATCTACGTTTATCCGCGGCTCAGATAAACCTTCATGCCGTGCAATAATGCTATCACCTGTTAAAAGGATTTTCATCTGCTTCACTAACCTTCTAAATCTAAGAACTTTATTACGTGCATAATCAATATAAACTTTTTTAAAAATTTAATTAGTCATCCGCAGATAATTTGCAAAAAATTTATCAATTTCAATCCTATATAATAAATTTTTTAAAAGTTAAACCCTAAATAAATCTTATTCTCACGCAAATTTGTTAATTACAAATAGCTCCATATTTAAATTTTCCAAGTACTGAATACTATATATTGTGGTATGATTTGTTTTGCACACATAATGATGTAGTTGTGAAACAATTGCATCATTATTATTAATTAGAATTATTTTTTAGGAGTGACTTAGCTGTGTTAAACAAGGAAATTACTTTAGATCAATCTTTTATTGATCAAGTGAAACAAAATATTACCCCACACTGGGGTGAATTAGGTTGGGTTACATATAAGCGAACTTATGCAAGATGGTTACCCGACAAAGACCGTACAGAAAATTGGGACGAAACCGTTAAACGGGTCGTCGAAGGTAACATCAACCTCGACCCGCGCTTAAAGCACTCACCTTCTGATGAAGTAATCTCAGAACTAACCAACGAAGCTAAGAAACTATTTAAATTAGTCTATGGTTTAGCGGCTACCCCATCAGGTCGTAACCTTTGGATTTCTGGTACCAGTTACCAAAAACGCAACGGTGATTCATTAAACAATTGTTGGTTCATTGCCATTCGTCCACAAAAATACGGTGATAGCCATATCGTTCCATCTTATTTAGGTAAATCACAGGTAGCTGTCTCAATGCCATTTTCATTCCTCTTCGATCAATTAATGAAGGGCGGCGGCGTTGGTTTTTCAGTTGTTAAAGACAACATTGAAAAAATCCCTAAGGTCGACGATAAAATTGATTTAACCATTGTGATCGACAAAAAGAGCAAGTCGTATGACGCCTCCGTTAAAATGGGTGCCACTGATAAAGACAAGTGGTCCCAAGAAAATAAAAACGCTGACGATTATGTTTACTACAAATTGCCAGACACACGTGAGGGCTGGGTATTAGCCAATGCCCGTTTGATTGATATGCACTTCAACCAAACTAACCCCGATAAAAAGACGAAACTAGTACTTGATATCAGTGATATTCGTCCATATGGAGCTAAGATTCACGGTTTTGGTGGTACTGCATCAGGTCCTATGCCACTCATCGAAATGCTTTTTGACGTCAACAAAGTTATCAATGCCCGCGTTGGTAAAAAGTTAACTGCCGTCGATGCTACCGATGTATGTAACTTAATTGGTAAAACAGTTGTTGCAGGTAACGTAAGACGTTCAGCAGAGCTAGCCCTTGGGTCAAGTACTGATCAAGACTTCATCAAAATGAAGCAAGATAAAGATAAACTTTATCACCACCGTTGGGCTTCAAACAACAGTGTTGCTATTAATTCCAAGTTTAACGATTATGGTCCAATTGCCGATGGAATCAAGCATAATGGTGAACCTGGAGTGGTTAACCTAGAATTATCACGCGATTACGGTAGAATCATTGATGGTTACCAACCTGGGATTGATGGTGACGTTGAGGGAACCAATCCATGTGGGGAAATTTCACTTGCTAACGGTGAGCCATGTAACTTATTTGAGGTATTCCCTTATGTTGCTGAACAACAAAACTGGGATTTAAAGGAAGCTTTCACTTTAGCTGCTCGTTATACCAAACGTGTTACCTTCAGTCCCTATGACTGGGAAATTTCACGCAACATTATTCATAAAAATCGCAGAATCGGTGTTTCTATGTCTGGTATTCAAGATTGGCTTTTATCTGACCTTGGACACAGAGTTGTTACCGGTTTTAAAGACGGAACTGATAAAGACACCGGCAAGAAAATTAAGGTACCGGTTTACGATCCTAAAGGCATTAAGTTGGTCGAGGGCCTTTACAACGCTGTAATCGACGCTGACAAGACCTACAGCGATGAATTGGGATGCCAGCCATCAATTAAGCACACCACGGTTAAACCGTCTGGTACGGTCGCTAAATTGGCTGGTGTATCCGAAGGGATGCACTTCCACTATGCTGGTTACATGATTCAGCGGATTCGTTTCCAAGCTTCAGACCCATTGTTACCAGCACTTAAAGCTTGTGGCTACAAGATGGAACCTGATGCTTACACAAAGAACACTATTTGTGTTGAATTTCCAATTAAGGCAGCTCATGCAGACAGTAAGAATTTTGCTTCAGCTGGAACTGTTTCAATTGCTGAGCAATTTGCAACCCAAGCATTCTTACAAACTTATTGGTCAGACAATGCGGTTAGTTGTACTGTCACCTTCCAATCTAAGGAAGCTGATCAGATTGCCCCGCTTCTTCGCCAATACCGACATACTATTAAATCAACTTCACTTCTTCCGTATTATGGAAATTCATTTAAACAAGCACCTAAAGAGCCAATCGATAAGAAAACTTATAAAGAAAAGAAAGATTTAATTTCTGGAGACGTTGAAGAAGTATTCACTAAGCAAAATGACGACCAAAAGGGATTAGAATTAGTCGGTCAAACAGATTGTGAATCTGGTGCTTGCCCAATTAAATAGGTTAAAATTTAGTAAAAGGATTAACAGAGGAGTATAGATATGAAGAAGAACAAAAATAAGTTAAGTATAATTGTTGCAATTGTTGCATTTTTTACTTTTACATTAACTGGTTGCCAAAATAATCAGAGTAAGAACGCTAAGAAAGATAATCAAATTGCTGTTACCTACACCTTAAAAGACAACAAAAAGGATACAGAAAAGAAAACAGTTGACGTTCCTAAGAAGAAAGCAACCGTTATGACTGGTTTGAAGAAAGCTTGGAAAGTTCAAAGTTCTAAAGGTTTCATTACCAGCATTGATGGCAAGAAGCAAAATCCTAAGAAGAAGGTTTACTGGACCTACACCCTTAATGGTAAATATGCTAAAAAGGGTGCTGACCAACAAAAAGTTAACAACAAAGATAAGGTCAAATTTACTTTAGCTAAGATGAAATAATTTATGAAGAATGAACATGTACAGATCAAGGAACTTGCCTTAATGGCAATCCTGACAGCAATGTGCGTGGCATTAAGAATATTTAAAATCATTCCGATCCCCAATGTTCAACCCGTAACAGATATCTTAATGATCGTTACCTTGAATATGGGGATCGGTTTTGGTTTCGTCTTAGCCACCCTAACAATGGTCATTTCTAATATTTATTTAGGATTCGGAATTTGGACCATTCCACAAATCTTATCATATGCAGGCTGTATAATTACTGTAGCAATATTATCGAAGGTTCTGCCGCTTAAAAAACATCTATGGATACAATTAGCCGTAGCTACTTTTTTAGGCTGGGAATACGGATTTATAGTCGATTTAGGAATGGCTATTTGGGGCGGTATTCCTGCTTTTATTGCATATTGGGCATCGAGTCTTTTGTTTGATACTTACCATGCAATTGGAAATTTTGCTTTTTATCCGATTCTATATAAACCTCTTAACATTGCGCTTGAACGCTACAAACGGAGAATAACCTAATGACATTAAAAATTTACACTAAAGTTGGCGACAAAGGATTTACCAAACAGGTTACCGGCAAAATGGTACCAAAATATGATTTACAAATCGAAGCCTTAGGCAACATTGATGAATTGCAATCATACTTAGGAGTAGTTTTAGCTAACCTATCCTCTAAATGTGAGAATCTACGTCAAGAGATCCAAGATTTACAACGAAATTTATACCTATTACAGTCTGATATCGTTGTCAAAAGACACAATGATATTGGTGAAACCAAAGTAAAAGAATTAGAAAAACGGATCGATGAATTAAACGGTAAATTACCACAAATTACCGAATTTATTTTACCTGGTGGCTCACGAACGGGCGCTAATTTGCAATATGCGCGTACAATTGCACGCCGGACTGAGCGATCAATGGTTAAACTTAGCCGTGAACAGCAAAAATTAAGCGCTGGTAACTTAGAATACATCAACCGTCTATCTGATTATCTATTTATTTTAGCCCGTTACGCGAACTTTTTAGACGGTTACAAGGATGTTAAGAGTAAACAAAAATAAACATCTTTCATAAATAAACTAAAAGGCAGTTAACTCCATAATTCGAGTTAGCTGCCTTTTTCATTGAATACTTATTTTTTCACGATTGAAGCGATACCAGCAATAATATTTTCATATTCCTGCTCATTTTCTACAAAAGAATCATTGTTAATAATAATATCAGCAATGTTCTTTACTTTTTTAGCACCTTTATCGATCTTAAATTGATCTTTTTTCTTTGTCCTAGCCACAATTTCAGCAAAGGTATAATCTTTTCCATTATCAACCGTTTGTTTTTTAAATTCACGCTTAGCACGCACTTCAATTGGAGCTTCAATATAAATGTTCATCATTCTAGGGCCCAGTTCCTTTTTCAGGTATGCTCCTAGTTCTGCCCGATACAAGCTTTCAATCGAAGCATAATAAGTTCCGGCCTCTTCCATCTTTTGAATCAGCCTATACAGAAATTCTCTGAAGACCTTTTCTTGATCACCAGAATATAATCTGACGAAATCTTCTTCTGAGGGATGCCTGGTGAAATCATAGTTACGGTCACGCATCATTTCTTTTTCAATTTGAATTATCTTCATCCGTTTAATGCCTATACTATTTAAATATAAACCTGCCGCAGATTTACCGCATTCGCTTAATCCGCCCAGTGAAAACATTCCTTTAACATAACGCTTCTTGTCTTCGAATTGCTGATCAGTTATTAACATGGTTGGCCTGCTTCATTATGATAAAAATTGCTTTAAAAGTATATCAAAATCGTCAATAATATGCAAGCGATTACATATTTGATATTATAAGAAATAGAGGCAATTAAAACTAATAGTAAAAGGAATGATTCACATGAAACATTTTATAAAAATTATGTCAGATTCTATTAATGAAATCACCATTCTATTTATTATCAAAGATGGACATAAAATTATTATTGATCACTACCCACAATTAAATAAATTAGGTAAATGGATCCCTAGTAATGACTCAACTATTTTGCGTTTACGTACCCGCTTAGGAAAGCTAACTATAATTAAAGAATTTTCTAAAATAACTGGACTCAATAAAAATCGATTTAAAGCTGAAGAAATATCAAGTATAGACGTATGGTAAAAATATCTAAATCTACTACAGTAGAAATTATTTATCTTCTTTTTTAAGAAATTGGTATAAATATAAAATACTATCTAAGATTCCAAGAATACTTACTACAATAGACATCCATTTCACTAATCCATTAAATAAAATACATGCTGAAATAAATAACCCGATCAAAATTATCATTATGGTAATTTGATAAATATTAGCCAAAAGAAAAGTATGACTTACAATTGTAGTTATTATTACTACAAGCCCTATGATGAATATGACCAACATAACTTGCCACATTCTCGGTTTTCCATACGTAGAATTATAAATTCCAAGTATTGCAACCACTATTAAACTGATTATCACATTTAAACTTAAATAAATATTCTTTTTAAGCACAATATTTTCCTTCTTTTATTTAAAATACAATCATTAATCTGTATTATCTATATAATACACTAATATAATTAAAATATCTAAAAGAATTATATTTTTCCATCAAAAAAGACTATCATTCAAACCTTTAAAATTTGAATTAATAGCCTTTAAAATTTTTGTTATAGCAATGTATATATTTATTGCTCCTCAAATCCAGTTACTTCATAAATTCGATGTGCGTCGGTTTCAAGATCTGATGCATTACTATCATGATATGAAACTGTCAAGTAAAGTTTATTTGCATCCATAACCTGAATTCCCTCAAATTCACTATAAAATCCAGGCATATTCAAAATAGATGCATTATCAAGGTTAGCACATTGCCATTGATCAGAATTGGTATTGCCCCACGGAATTTTTATAAGTTCACGTGGCGCACCTACCCCATTAGAAGTTGGCGAAGGTTGACAAGAAACATAAACGTTATTCTTTTCATCTAGGCCATAACCTTGAACAGAAGGAAATCCTTGAATGGAATCATCATTCACAAAATTATTGATTCTAAAAGCACCTAAGCACTTTAAATCATCAATTCGGACATTACCGTGACCAATTTCATCAAGTTTTGTATTAACTTCATTTAAATCATATAAGGCAAAATGCCCATTATTATTCGTATCAATTGTTGCGATCAATAATCGTTGGTAATCAGGTGAAACCGTTGCTTCAACTCGTTTCAAATATTTGCCATTATAAGCAACAGTATCATCTCCATAACCAGAACCAGCCTGATTAAGATGAGACAACCGTGGAATTTGCGTATTACTTGTATACTTTTTTGTGCCAAACATCGGAAACTTTACCCGTGCAATCTGAATGTCCCAATAATGTCCATTGTATTGTGGTTTTGTACCGACAAGCCAATAACCATTACCAGCATATTCCCAAGTTTGGGTATGTCCTCCAGCCTTATCTGTTAAAAGTAACTGTGGGGATTTTTTACATTCTACATTTCGGCCAATATTATGCAGAGTTCGTGTTACAACGATATCAGTCTGTTTGTGCCTTAATTGTAATGCATAGATATAAAGGTCCCGTACATAACTTTTTTGAATAACAACGTGATAGTAATCATTCAAATTATATTTCAAATTAAGATTTAATTTTTTAGGTATCATAAAATAATAAACTTCCTTTTCGAAAGAAAATATTATGATTATTTATAATTATTTTTT
>ENA-UOOI01003344-UOOI01003344.1-fermentation-metagenome-genome-assembly--contig:-NODE-3344-length-12265-cov-62.163882_pt1 | contig 12265 bp, 12 predicted proteins | sample MGYA00245779_ERZ724027 | MGnify/ENA primary metagenome ERZ724027 (study PRJEB28704, sample SAMN03018318) | fermentation metagenome | biome: anthropogenic terrestrial biome; feature: soil... | reverse complement strand
TTTTTCCATCTGCGAAGAAATTGCAGGGCGCAATTTCCCCGCAGATTTTTTTATTCCCTCATTTGTCCCAAAATTCGGGCGATCATACTGTCAACGCCCCGCAGCGCTAATATTATGTAATAGGGCTCAAAACCCGGAAGGCCGGATCAAGCGGATAAAAATTTTTCACCTGTGAATGAAATTGAGGAATCGTGGCAAAAATAGGGTTGGGCCTAAATCCATAAATTATTCGGAGCGTGAAAAAAGTGAATGTCAGAAGAGGCGATATCTTTTATGCCGACCTCAGCCCAGTCGTGGGTTCCGAGCAAGGCGGAGTGAGGCCGGTGCTGATCGTTCAGAACGATGTCGGCAACCGCTTCAGCCCCACGGTGATCGCGGCCGCAATCACCAGCCAGCGGGCGAAGGCGCATCTGCCCACTCACATCATGCTGAATGCGGAGACAACGGGCCTTGCAAGAGACTCGATTGTCCTTCTGGAGCAGATCCGCACCATAGATAAGCACAGACTGAAGGAACGCATGGGGCGTCTTGACCACGCGTCGATGTCTCAGATCGATCAGGCTTTGTCTATCAGCTTTGGGCTGGATTCCGAAATGGAGATCAGGCAGGCTACATAGGGAAAGCCTGAACCGATTCCCTTATCGTTGGGTTTGCGGAAAAAAGAAAGGAAAAGGAGAAAGTCATCATGACGTTGACATCCAAGGAACTATCGGCGATCGAGGATCAGCTGAGCGGGGAGCAGCTTTTGGTCACAAAGCTCCGCGCTTATTCCCAAAGCTGCACCGACCCCGTGCTGAAAGGCCAGTGCGAGTCGATCGCCCAGCAGCATCAGAAGCATTACGACAAGCTGCTCAGCTTTTTAAACTGAAAGGAGCGGAAAAGGAATGCCGATGCAGGAAAAAGAAATGATGGAAGACGTTCTTTCCTCCCAGAAAGCGATTACCGGCACCTACAACAACTTTGTCAATGAATGTGCGAGCCCGGAGATCCGGAATGAATTCTTAAATATCCTGAACGAAGAGCACACCATACAGGCGCAGGTTTTCGATGAAATGCACAAACGCGGCTGGTATCCCACGCCGCCGGCGGAACAGCAGATGATCGACCAGGCCAAGCAGAAATATCAGAAGACAGGCTCGCAGTAAAGATTTTCCCAGGCCCTCCCGGAAAAAACGGGAGGGCCGTTTTTTTGTCCCGGGGGAGGGATGTCCGCCCGGTTTTCCCGGGAAATGAGGGGTTCCGGACGAAAAAACTATTTCTGTCCGGTGAAACATTTTATGACAGAAACAGCCGTGTCCCGCCGTTATAATAATTTTGTGACACCGGAAAGGGGGGAGCGGATGAAGCGGGTTATCTACCTTGACGTGCTGATCGCAGTCAATCTTTTTATCAATTATTTTCTTCTTCTGGCCGTCGCGGCGTTCCTCAGGATCCGGGCGGCGCGCGTCCGGCTGATCGGCGGGGCGGCTCTCGGCGCCGTGTATTCCCTGATCATCCTGCTGCCCCCCATCGGCCCCGCCGCTTCCCTTTTTGTGAAGCTTCTCATGTCGGCGACGATCGTACTGGCGGCCTTCGGCGCGCCGTCGCTCCGCTTTTTCCTGCGGACGGCGGCCTGTTTTTATCTGACCGGCTTCGCGTTCGCGGGTTTTATGCTGGCCGTGTGGTATTTTATCGCGCCGCAGGGGATGCTGATGAAGAATTCCGTCGTTTATTTTGATATTTCCCCGCTGATGCTGTTCGCGCTTACCGTCGTGTGCTACGGGGCGGTCCGCCTGCTCAGCCGCGCGGCAGGGCGCTGGCAGCCGAAGGAGCTTTTCTGCAGCGTTACGGTACAGGCCGGCGGGAAAACCGCGGATTTCACGGCCAAGGTGGATACGGGCAACACCCTGACCGAGCCGTTTTCCGGGTTTCCCGTCGTCGTGGCGGAATACGGATGCGTGGAGCGGATCGTTCCGGACGGCGTCCGGCGGCAGCTTTTCGCAGCGGCAGGGGAGGCCGCCGGAGCCGCTCGGAGCGCGGGCCTGCGGCTGGTGCCGTTCCACGCCGTGGGCGGCGGGGGAATCCTTCCCGCGTTTCAGCCCGACCTGATGGTGATTTCAACGGCGCGGGAAAAAATCACGGTGAACGAGGTCTACCTCGCCGTCACTGAAAAAAAATTATGTGCCTCTGGATTCGGCGCGCTGCTGAACCCTCAATTGCTGACACAGGGCAGACAGACTGCCAGAAAGGAGAAAAGGCTGTGAATAGGGGAATGGAAAAAATGATTTCCGCCGTCAGAAATTGGATTCTGGAAAAGTTCTGGAAGCTCCGGGGAGACAGGGAGATTTTTTACATCAACGGGCCCGAAACCCTGCCGCCGCCGCTGACTCCGGAACAAGAGGCGGATGTCATGAAAAACGTCCGGGAGGGCGGAAAGAACGCGCGCGAGCCGCTGATCACGCACAACCTGCGCCTGGTGGTCTACATCGCCAAAAAGTTCGAGTCCAGCTCCGCCGGGGTGGAAGACCTGATCTCCATCGGGACCATCGGGCTGATCAAGGCGGTCAACACGTTCTGTCCGGAGCGGAACATCAAGCTCGCGACTTATGCGTCGCGGTGCATCGAAAACGAGATCCTGATGTACCTGCGCAAAAGCTCGCAGCTGAAGAACGAGGTTTCCATCGACGACCCGCTGAATGTGGACTGGGATGGAAACGAGCTTCTGCTTTCGGATGTCCTCGGCAGCGAACAGGACGCCGTTAACAAGGGGATCGAAAAGGAAGTGGAAAAGGACCTGCTGCTCGACGCGGTGTCCCATCTGTCGCCGCGGGAGAGAAAGATCATGCAGCTTCGGTTCGGCCTGAACAACAGCAGGGAGCACACGCAGAAGGAGGTCGCCGACACGCTCGGCATTTCGCAGTCCTACATATCCCGGCTGGAAAAAAGAATCATCGAGCGGCTGAAGAAGGATCTGGAACGCGTGGGGTAAAAGCCGTAAAAAAGAGGAAGCCTTTTTTCGGAAAGGGCTTCCTCTTTTTTACGGGCGGGAAATTATGGCTTCAGGTCGTTCAAGATCACCGCATAGGCCCGGACCAGCGCCTCCAGCGGGTAGCGCCCCCGGTTCGCCGGGCTGGTGGAGGGCAGGTAAACCGACGGGCGGCCCGTTTTCGGCAGGCAGTATTTGCGGTAGAGGCCGGTCGCCTTTTTCCCGGTGGTGAAGACCCGCCGGATGTCCGCCTTTTGAAAGATCGGGGAAAAATCATTGACCGCCGGGTTTTTGATGCTGCTGTCATCCGCGCCGTCGATCGTGCAGCTTTCCAGTACGTCCCAAAGCGCGATGCGGGTTTCCAGCAGAAACTTTGTTTTTTCGTCCCTGCCCCGCGGCTGCGGCCTGCCGAACAGCGCCGCCATCACCGGCCAGAACCGGTTCTGCGGGTGGGCGTAATAAAAGCCGAGCTCCCGGGATTTTGGCGAGGGCATCGTCCCGAGGATCAGGATCCGGGAGCCCGCGTCGTAAACGGGGGGAATGGTATGTTCGATTCTGTCGTTCATTTCATTTTCCGCGCCGCAAGGCGCAGCAGGGCCTCCTTCTCGTTGGGGCATTTTCCGTCGATCACCGCGTTCAGCAGCTCGTCCAGCGTTTCCCCGAGCCTTTTGTCGGGGGAAAAGCCGAGCGCCAGCAGATCCCGGCCGTTCACGGCAAGGTCGCGCAGGCGGAAGCACTGCTGCTCCGAAAGCACCTTGTCGAGGATGCGGCCCACCCGCCGGTAGCTTTCCAGCCTGTCCCGGTATTCCGGATTCTGGGCCAGGCAGTCCGCCCGGTGCACGGAGATCAGCGTGCGGAAGTTCTCTTCGCCGATGCGGCCGAGCTGGCGCCGCACCCATTTTTCATCCTCGATCATCGGGGTGTCGTGCAGACGGATCAGCAGGCAGACCGTGCGGATGGTGACGCCGTCGAACCGCAGGCGTTTCAGGGCGGCTTCGGCAAGCTGCAGGCTGATTTTTCCGTGCCCGTAAAAGTGCCCGGCGCCCTTTTCGTCCTGCATGTAGGTGTGCGGCTTTCCGCTGTCGTGCAGCAGCATCGTCAGGCGGGGGATGGGGAGGGGCTCGATCGCACCGAGCGCGTGCAGCGTATGCTCCCATACGTCGTAGATATGGTGCGGGTTGTGCTGGTCGAAGCCGACCATCGGCAGGATTTCCGGCAGAACCTGGCCGATGACGTCGGGAAATTCCCGCAGCACGGCCGGGGCGTCCTTCCCGCACAGAAGCTTTGTCAGCTCCGCGCTGATGCGTTCCTTTGCGATGCGGCCGAGCAGGAATTTCAGCTCCCGCATGCTCCGGGCCGTTTCCGGCTCCACGGAAAAACCGAGCACCGCCGCAAACCGCAGGCCGCGCAGGATCCGCAGGGCATCCTCCTCGAACCGGCGGGCCGGCTCCCCCACGCAGCGCAGAATTCTCCGCTCCAGATCGCGCCGCCCGCCGAAGCAGTCCGCAAGCCCCGTCTTTTCGCTGTAGGCGATTGCGTTCACGGTGAAGTCGCGCCGCGCCAGATCCGCCTTCAGGCTGCCGGTAAAGGTGACGCTGTCCGGATGGCGGCTGTCGGAGTACGTTCCGTCCACCCGATAGGTTGTGATTTCCACCGCCATGCCGCCGGAAAGGGCGGTGACGGTTCCGTGCTTCAGCCCCGTTTCCAGCAGCCGGAAGCCGCTGAGCGCTTCCCCAATCTGCTCCGGCCGCGCGGATGTCGCGATATCCCAGTCGTGCGGGGCCTGCCCCAGAAGGCTGTCGCGCACGCACCCGCCCACCACCACGGCCTCGAATCCGCTTTGGGAAAATCTTTGCAGCAGCTCCCGGACCGGCTCCGGAATCGATAAATTCATATATACGCCTCCCCCGCGGGATTCTCATGACGTTTGCAGACGGCATGATGATATTATTATATTCCATTTCCGCCCGGAAGAAAAGCGCCGGGTCAATAACTGATCCCGACGCTTTTCATCATGTCGCCCAAAACCATCACGGGGCTGGGAATCTCGACCCCCGCCGCGTACAAAAAGCAGAGCGCGAGCGCGAAAAGGTAGACCAGGGAATAGACGACGATTTCGCGCCGGTTTCGGCTCCGGATCAGGGGGGGCAGGTCAATCCCCAGAATGGCGAGGAAAATGAAGATCAAAAATATCATTTCGGCAATTCCCCTTAAAAAGAAGGATCGTTGTTGCTCGCGGGGGCGACCGTGCCGCCGCCGGAAGGCCGGGCGGACCGGATGGCCTTTTTGATTTTTCCGACGAGCAGCGTCACGGCGGGCAGGAACACTTCACAGACCAGCCAGAGCAGCGGGGCGATCTCGCGGCCCGAGGCGATGTGCGCCAGCACGTTCGGGTAAAGGATGAAGGAATACACCGTGACGATCATCCCGACCGGCAGCACCAGTTGCCGGTAGTCCCGGAAATTCAGCACCTGGGCGGTGCTGATGACGGTGATGTAGTACAGCCAGGTGATTTTGAAAAACAGCAGGGTGATCAGGATAAAGGCGAACAGGATCTCCATGCGGCTCAGGGTCTGCGTCAGGCTGACCATGCGCAGGGTCTCGAACGCCGGCATCGCGAAGAAATCCATCGTGTTTCCCAGCACCGCCGTGTCCCGCAGGGTCACCAGAAGCAGGGTGGCGCCGCCGATCGCGAAGCCGCCGAACACATATTTCCTCAGCTTTTGCTTCGGGTTTTCCATATTGCAGAAGATCGGCAGAAAAACGATGAGCTCCGCAAAAGGGATCGTCAGAATGATGTTCGCGGAATGGGCGTACGTTTCGAGGGGCATGTCGAACATGGGCAGAAAATTGTTCAGGTCCATCTGCCCCGCGGTCTGCACGGTTGTGAAAATGACGATAAACAGGCTGGTCACCGTAAAGGCGAAGCCGAATTTTGTGATCTGGCGCAGGCCGCCGCTGTGGACGTCCCATGCGGACATGACCATGCAGATCCCGATCAAAACGACATAAGGGGTCCGGCTCATGATGGTCTGTTTGACAAAGTCACCCATATCCCTCAGGTTCAGCGAGGTGAGCGTGAGGAAAAAGCTCGTGTAAATCGCCGAGATGATTCTTCCCGCGATGCGCCCGAAGACCGCGTCGTTGATTTCAAACAGGTTTTTTCCGGGGTGGCTTTCCATCAGGCGAAGATACACCCAGAGCACCGGAAGAAACGCCACGCACGCAATCAGCACGGCGATCCAGGAATCCCGCTTGGAAATCGACACGAAAAAAGAGGTGAGCAGGGTAGAGGCCTGAAGAAAGCACGAAACGGAGAACATCAGGTGCAGGCCGGATATTTTTCCCTTTTCAATTTTCATGACTGCCCTTCTTTCATAGTGAGGGAATCCGAAATTTTTCCGGTTCCCCTGATCTCGACCTGCACGTCGAGGGAAAGCTTGATCTTGGGGTAGATCTGGTGCCAGATATCTTCCATGGATTTCCATTCCTTCTGATCGCTTCGGTGCACGGCGGCCCCGATTCCGTAGATGTCGGCGTTCAGGCGCTGCGTTTCCGCAAAGCAGGACTGGACCTTCATTTCGATGTCACGCGTGGCGTAATCCTTCAGGACCGGCTCCACCTGCATCAGATTCATATCCTGAAAGCCGTGGATTTCCCCGATGTCAAGCTGCGTTTTGATCTTCATGTCCGCCGTGATGCTTCCGTCCCCGGAAAGGATGGGCGTCAGCTTGCACTGGGATTTGACGACGTTCAGGCTGGCGGTTCCCTTTTCTGCGGTGATGTTGACGATGCCGCCCGTCACATCTCCCGCGCCGAAGATAAAACCTTCGGTCAGATAATTATCCAGCTGCCCCACCATGACGTCGTCCTTAAAGACAGCCAGCCCGCACAGGGCGAGCTTCTTTTCGCCGTCCTGCTCGATGTTCCGGATCATGAGGGCCGTCGGCGATATGGTCTTATCCATCAGCTGCGACGTGAAGTTCAAAAGATTGACGCCCGTCTGCTGTGAGACTTTCCGCTGGTTTAGGATCATGCGCGTGATGGAAACGGCGGAGATCTTGTCCTGCTGTGTTTCCGTCTTCAGGATGCTCCTGGCGTCGCCATCCGCGACGAGCAGCCATACTTCCATGCGCGTTTCATGGCTTCTCATGAAGATATCGAGATACGATTTGATCCCCTTTTCCGCAAGATCTTTGCCGAAGATGATCACCTGGTTGTGATGCAGAAAAAGGGCGCGGCTGTTTTGAAATTTCAAAGTCTCCATCCCCGAAAGCAGGTTCGGATCGCTCGCTTCCATTAAAAGAAAGGCGCTTCCGGTTCCCCCGGACGCTTCCTTTCCCGGCTCTTTTTCCGTCTTGCCGATCTGAAACGTAAGTTCGAGCTGGTCGGCCTTGCGGCTCGCGTCGATTCCGACGCCGGTCACGATAGAGAGCGTGTCCAGCTCCCGGCTGTCCCAGCAGCCCGTCAGGCCGAAGAGGAGCAGAAAGCAGACGAGCGCCCGCACGGTTTTTTTCAGATGCCTGTTCATGACTGCCCCTTCGATTGAGAATCGGCCTGCCCCGTTTTCGGCGGGGGAACGAAGAAATGCCTTCTGACGACGTCGCCCTCTGCCATTCTGGTCGGCCGCTTTACCATGGCCCACAGCGGCATGCGGATAAAGGTGTCCTCCATGTCGCGCGTGGGGAAGAACGCGTTGAAATAGGCGATCCCGAACGACTGCAGCGAACCCAGGTGGATCAGGATTCCCAGAAAGCCCATGGCGATCCCATAGCCGCCCAGGGCCGCGGAAAGGATCATCATGATCAGGCGCAGGATGGAGATGGTGTCGTTCTGCTCCGGGATGATGAAGCCGGCGACCGCGGTGATGGCGACGGTGATGACCATGGGCGCGCCCACGATTCCGGCGGAGACCGCGGCGTCGCCCATGACCAGGGCGCCGACGATGCTGACTGCCTGGCCGACCGGCCGCGGCAGGCGCAGGCCCGCTTCCCGCAGGATCTCGAACGAGAGCAACATGACGAACGCTTCCACAAAGGCGGGGAACGGCGTGCCTTCCCTCGCGCTCGCGATCGTCATCAGCAGGGTGGTCGGGATCAGCTCCTGATGAAAGGTGGTCAGCGCAATATAGATGGCCGGGGCGAAGATCGCGATCAGGTACGAGAAAAACCGCAGAAGGCGCATGATGCTGGAATAGATCGAGCGCACATAATAGTCCTCCGCCGTCTGAAACGCCTCGACGAACAGAAAGGGGACGGTCAGGACAAAGGGGCTTCCGTCCACGAGGATGGCGGTGCGTCCCTCCAGAATCTTGGAAGCGATCACGTCCGGTTTTTCACTGTACCCGACCGTTGCGAAAATGGAAAAGGGGGCGTCTTCGATGTACTCCTCCAGATAGCCGGAATCCAGGACGGAATCGATGTCGAGCTGCTTCAGGCGCGACCTCACCTGCTGCGTCACCCGGTCGTTCGCGATGCCGTCCAGATAAGCGATGCACACGCTTGTCTGCGTTTTCCGGCCGATCGTCATGTGCTCCATGCGCAGCTTCGGGCTTTTGATCTTGCGGCGGATCAGCGCCGTGTTCGTCCGGAAGTTCTCGGTGAACCCTTCTCTCGGCCCGCGCACCACCGATTCGGTTTCCGGCTCCGTCACGCCTCTTTTGTCCCATCCTTTGGTGCTGATCACCAGCCCCTGCTGGAAGCTGTCTGCCAAAAAGACGGTGTCGCCGGCGAGAATCCCGGAGATCAGCTCCCCGAGATACTGCTTCGTCTCAATGTCGCCGGAGCAGAGCACGGTTTTGCTGATCTGGTCGATCCCGTGCCCGGGGCCTTTTTTCAGGGGCGTTTTGGAATAGGGAAAAGAGATGATCGGTCTCATGATGCCCTGAGTGATATAATCCATGTTGACGAGCCCGTCGATAAAGATCAGCGCGCCGCCGAATTCATAATTTTCCCCAAATCGGAATTCGTGGACCTTCACGTCTCCGCTGTCGCCGAGCTGGCTTTTGATAAAATCCAGATTATCGGAAAGCTTTTCCGATACCTTCCGGTCGGCTGGCTGTTGATTTTCCGGCTGCTCCGGCCCTTTTTTATCCTCTTTTTTCCGGTCCCGGCGAAGCTGCTTCCAGAATCCGATTTTCCGTATCAGCAGGCTCCACATCATTGCTTTTTCCTCCCTTTTTTACGGCAGTTCCACTTGTGATCTGCAGACCCGGCTCTGTTGTTCCCCCGCCGAAGGCGGGGGAACAACAGAAACAAATTTCGCACCTCAGCTGGAAATACGATAGAATCTTTCCGTTTTAGTATGACTGGATTTTTCCAATTCATACGGGAAATCCGGAGCACATCTTATGGATGTGCGGGCGGTTGCAAAAAGAAAAAGGGTGCTGTATAATGAAAAAAACTGGAAAGAAAGGAACGTTTTCATATGATAAAATCATGGAAGAAGGCGGTGGCGTCTCTGCTTGCGGTTTCGCTTCTGGCGGCGCCTGCCGCAGTGTACGCGGCGGATACGGATGTAGTCGGCACGCTCACGATGGACACCAGAAGCTATGTGATGCCCCCGAAAGGGATTTACGACTTCAAGGCCACGGTCGGCGGCTCCGTTTTGAAGCAGGAGGATGTGAAAGTCTGGTCCTCCCGCGACGGAATCGCAAGGGTGTCCCGCGTGGCCGGGACGGGGAAATACCGCATCACGGGGGTCAAGGCGGGCGTGACCTATGTGATCTCCGAAATCAAGGGCGTCCACGCGTCCATCAAGGTGACGGTCGAAAACGGGGCCAAGCCGCACGGCGTCACCAACTGGACGACTTCGCTGATCCACCAGGCCGACCTGTCCAGCACAGTGAACGTCACGTTCCCGGAGGGTTCCAACCTGCAGGAGGCCGCGCAGCTTCTGGAGAAAAACAAGGTCTGCAGCGCTGCGGATGTGCTCTCCGCCGCGAAGGGCAGCGCGTTCGACAGCTATGATTTCATCGCCGCCATCTCCAATCCGTCCGCGCGGTATTATAAGCTGGAAGGATATCTCTTCCCGGATACGTACAACTTCTATAAAAACGACAGCGCGTCGAACGCGCTGAAGCGGATGCTGGACAATATGAAGAACAAGATGGCGTCGGTCAAAAGCGAGGCCGCCGCACAGGGGATGACAGCCGACCAGGTGCTGACGATGGCTTCCCTGATCCAGGCCGAGGCGGCTGGCAAGAGTGACATGTACAACGTTTCCTCCGTGCTGCACAACCGCCTGCGCGACGGCGCCGCCCACGGAACGCCGATGCTCCAGTTCGATTCCACCGTCTATTACCCCTACGCTTCCGCTTCGCAGGCTCCGGCGGGATTTTCCAGCACGTACAACACCTACAAGATCACCGGCCTTCCGGCGGGGCCGATCTGCAATCCCGGCAGCGACGCCATTCAGGCGGCCCTGCACCCGAACAGCACCAGCTACTACTATTTCTGCCACTCCGCTTCCGGAACGCCTTACTATGCTTCCACCTTGGCGGAGCATGAACGGAATCTGGTCCTGGCGGGCCTGAAATAACAAAACGGAACCATCACAAAACGCGGCGCGGAATCCCTTTGCCGGGGATTCCGCGCCGTTTTGCGTGCTTTCGGAGCCTCTTCCATTTGTAAAAAACGGTCGTTTTTTCTTTACCGATTTTTGGTATAATTGTTAACAAATAGGCTTTTCGGTTGATTAATGGAACATCATAAGGTATAATTTCTAGGAAATGTTAAATGTAGAAATTTTATACATTCCTACAGATGGCATCTGATTTTAAGACTGCATGGCGAACGGTATCCTTCCCGCCCCAGGCGGGGAAGAGATACGATCACTTTTCCATTCCATTTCGGAATGGCTTAGATTCGGGCCTTGTTTGATCGATCGGGCGATGGGCCTTCGGGATGAAATTGTGCCGTACTGGGAAAAAAGTGCAGGAATCCCTTCTGCGTTCCGGGTATTTCTGATGCTGAGCGGCGCAGTTTCAGCCGGGATAAATCCCTCGATTTTTCAACGGGGAGCCTGAAGAAACAGAGCTGAAAAACGAAAAAGGAGAAAGCTGGCGAAAGAATGAAGGAAATAAAAATGAATGCTGATGGGAAGGATTTGACCAAACGGATTTTTTCGGCCATGCTGGCAACGGCCATGACGGCGTCCATCCTGGCAAATTCCGTGCCGCCGGTTCTGGCGGCCACGGATGAGCGCCCGGTGAGGACGCTGACGCTGGATACACGAAGCTATACGATGGCGCCCGGCAATATCTACGATTTCCGCGCCAAAGTGGATGGCGAGGGCCTGAGGCAGGAGGATGTCAAGGTCTCATCCTCCCGCGACGGAATCGCCCAGGTGGCGCGTGTTTCCGGGACGGACAAATACCGGATCACCGGCTTGCGCGAAGGCGTCTGCTATGTGATTGCGGAAATCAACGGCGTGCACGCGTCGATCAAGGTGACGGTTCAGAAGGGCGTCCAAAAGGGCGGCGTCGCCGCCCGTTCGGTCTCCATCATCGGGTACGATACGGATCCGTCGGCGATTACGCTGGACACCAAGAGCTATCAGTTCAGCGGGACGGGGAAAGCGTACCAGTTCCTCGCGAAAGGCATCGCGAAGGGGAGCAGCCCGACGGTGACTTCTTCGAATCCGGGCGTGGTGAGCGTCTCCCTGAAAAATGCGAACGACTCACGCGGCTATCTGTACGAGATCCGTTCGGTCTCGGCGGGCTCCGCGACGATCACGGTGAGCCTGGGCGGCGTTTCCGCACAGCTGCCGGTCACGGTTGCGGGCGGGACGTCGTCCCCGATCACGCTGGACACCAAGAGCTATCAGTTCAGCGGGACGGGGAAAGCGTACCAGTTCCTCGCGAAAGGCATCGCGAAGGGGAGCAGCCCGACGGTGACTTCTTCGAATCCGGGCGTGGTGAGCGTCTCCCTGAAAAATGCGAACGACTCACGCGGCTATCTGTACGAGATCCGTTCGGTCTCGGCGGGCTCCGCGACGATCACGGTGAGCCTGGGCGGCGTTTCCGCACAGCTGCCGGTCACGGTTGCGGGCGGGACGTCGTCCCCGATCACGCTGGACACCAAGAGCTACCAGTTCAGCGGGACAGGGGCGGTGTACCAGTTCCTCGCAAAGGGCATCGCAAAGGGAAGCAGCCCGACGGCGGCTTCTTCGAACCCGGGCGTGGTGAGCGTCTCCTTGAAGAACGCGAACGACTCACGCGGCTATCTGTACGAGATCCGTTCGGTCTCGGCGGGCTCCGCGACGATCACGGTGAGCCTGGGCGGTTCCTCCGCGCAGATG
>ENA-UOOI01003343-UOOI01003343.1-fermentation-metagenome-genome-assembly--contig:-NODE-3343-length-12269-cov-10.901179_pt1 | contig 12269 bp, 10 predicted proteins | sample MGYA00245779_ERZ724027 | MGnify/ENA primary metagenome ERZ724027 (study PRJEB28704, sample SAMN03018318) | fermentation metagenome | biome: anthropogenic terrestrial biome; feature: soil... | reverse complement strand
CGTGATCGACAAAGAGCGCGTCCACCCCCGCATGCCCAAGAAGGTCGAGAACGCCAAGATAGCACTGTTCTCATGCGCGCTCGAGGTCAAGAAGACCGAGTTCGACGCACAGATACAGATCACCGACCCCACGAAGATGAACTCCTTCCTCGAGGAGGAGGAGAACAGCCTCAAGGCGATGGTGGACAGCATAAAGAAGTCCGGAGCTAACGTCGTCCTCTCCCAGAAGGGGATCGACGACCTGGCCCAGCACTACCTCGCCAAGGCGGGCATCTTCGCATGCAGGAGGCTCAAGCAGAGCGACCTCGAGGCCATCGCGAAAGCGACCGCTGGAACGGTAGTCGGCAACACCGCAGAGATCAACAGCAGCGACCTGGGATCCGCCGGCGTCGTCGAGGAGAAGCTCATCGGCGAGGACGGAATGGTCTTCATCACCGGATGCAAGAACCCCAAGGCCGTGACCCTGTTCGCCCGCGGAGGCACAGAGCACGTCATAGAAGAGGTGGAGAGGGCGCTCGTCGACGCGATCCGCGTCGTCGGAGTAGCCATCGAGGACGGAAAGGTCGTCGCCGGAGCAGGCGCACCCGAGATAGAGGTCGGAATCAGACTGGCCTCCTACGCCTCCAGCATCGGAGGAAGGGAGCAGCTGGCGATCGAGAAGTTCTCGAAGGCCCTGGAGATAATCCCCTGGACCCTCGCCGAGAACGCAGGAATCGACCCCATCGACAGCATCATCAACCTGAAGAAGGCCCACAAGGAACACAAGAACGGCGCCGTCTACGGCATCGACCTCGACAGCGGCGAGGCCGTCGATATGCTCAAGAAGAACGTAGTCGAACCCCTCAGGGTGAAGAAGCAGGCCATAAGCTCTGCTTGTGAGGTCGCCAACATGATCCTCAGGATCGACGATGTCATAACCGCGCGCAGAGCCCAGTCCCCCCCGCCGGGAGCGGGCGGAATGGGCGGCATGCCTCCGGGAATGATGTGAAACCATTAACGAGGGGGTACTTCCCCCTCGACTCAAATTTTTAAGTCCGAACATATCCGACGGGACGTACGATGGCATTTGCCGTTAATAATGATTAAATGTCTGGCACCGTCCTACCATCGCGATCTACGACGGTAACGTTAATGTTTTGATACATGGTCTTTATTTCTGTCCCGTCAGACATTTGTCTGAAAAAATTAAATATCCGTCCGACCTATTGTGATGTCGATGGGATCAAATGCGGGCTGCACTTTACACGAGGGTGTCGACTGAAGACCAGGCCAAAGAAGGGTACTCCCTCGACGCTCAGATGAAGCGTCTGGAGGCCTATTGCCAGGTCAGAGGATGGAACATCGGGGGGAAATATAGGGACGAGGGGTGCTCCGGAAGGGACATCGACCGTCCCGAATATCGCAGAATGTTCTCCGAATCGGAGTCCTGGGACATCCTTCTCGTTCTGAAGATGGACCGCATCCACAGGAACAGCGTCAACTTCACGCTTATGATGGACGAGCTCAGGAAACACGGCAAAGAATTCAACTCCATGCAGGAGAAGTTCGACACCACCACTGCCATGGGCCGTTTCGTCATGGACATCATGCAGCGCATCGCCCAGCTGGAAAGCGAGCAGATCGGAGAGAGGGTCAAGGTCGGGATGATGCAGAAGGCACAGTTCGGCACCGGCCCCATGGGGTCCGGCCACCCTTACGGATACGTCTATTCCAGGGGGATGCTGGAAGTTGTCGAGGACGAGGCTTACACAGTCAAGGCCATATACCGTCTGTACAACGAGGGCTCCTCTATGGAGGACATAGCGGACTCCCTCAACCGTGCTAGGATCCCAGCCAAGAAAGGAGGCGCCTGGAACAGGCAGTCCATATGCAACATCCTCCACAACCCCATCTACCTAGGGTATATCGAATGGGACGGGATCGTCAGGGAAGGCGGTCACATGGCGATAATCGACAAAGAAGCCTATGAGGCAGTGAACGGGCCTTTCAATGGATGAAGACAAGAACTACCGGGCCGCGATATACGTTCGCGTTTCTACAGACGAGCAGGCACAGGACGGATACTCTCTGAATGCGCAGAAGGAGATGCTGACCAACTACTGCATTTCCCAGGGCTGGGACATTGCGAAGTTCTACGAGGACGACGGATATTCCGGAAGGACCGTGAAACGTCCCGCTTATGCGAAGATGATCGAAGAGTCGGACCTCTGGGACGTAATGCTCGTTGTAAAGATGGACCGTATCCACAGGAACAGCCGCAACTTCATGGAGATGATGGAGGACATCAGCTCCAAGGGCAAGATGTTCGTCTCTTCAACGGAGGCATTGGACACCACGAACGCACTGGGGAGGTTCGTGGTGGACATGATACAGCGTATAGCGCAGCTGGAAAGCGAGCAGATCGGCGAGCGCACCTACTTCGGCATGCGCGAGAAGGCCGAGAACCTGGAAAACGATGCGTCGGAAAGGAAGACGATGGGGTTCAATCCTCCATTCGGCTACCGCATAAACAACGGGGCCCTCGAAGCCGTCAGGGACGAGCTCGACGTGGCAGAGAACATATTTTTCCAGTACTATGACGGAAGGACGATCGACGAGATATGCAGCAATCTCAACGAAGAAGAGACCCTGACAAGAAAAGGCAACATCTGGAACAAGTTCAACCTGAGCAACATCCTCCACAACCCAGTCTATGCGGGATACATGAGGTGGGAGGACATCCTGATACGCCACGAAGCCCACACGGCAGTATCGCCGGAGCTTTTCAACAGGGTGCAGGAGATCATGGCGTCAAAAGTGAAGGACCCCTCGAAGAGGAACGTCCTTTTGGTGCCGGTGATCGGCGAGCAGAATTAATGTAAAAAAGTCGAGCGCAGAGGCCGGGCGCAGGGGCGGTTCGAGGGATGGGAAAGCCGCCTTAATACGGGGGTCGCGGACTTGGTTATTTGATATGCTGGATATCATTTCATATTTGATATTTAATAATAAAGGAAACCTTTAATATAGGCAAGTAAGATTCATAAACGGGACTAACGTCCTGGAGGAAAAACAAATGACAGAGAAATGCATAGACACGACGGCCATGGGGCTGTTCTTCGTAGCGTTGGTATCGCTACCAATCGCGATGATATGCTTCGTGCAGTACGCGGACAGCTCATACGGGCTCGCAGCAGAGCAGCTCGGAAAATTCGTAATGATATGTGCCGGGTTCATACTGCTCGCAGCCATCGGCGCATACAGGGCCGGGTCAAACTTCGGCGCTACAGTGTTCGCCTTGGTCGCAGCGGGTGTATTCTACGCCGGATGGGCCGGTGGGGACATCTATACCAACGTTTCGCTCGGAGTTCTGTACCTGGTAGCGTTCCTTTGGTCTTACCTGGCCAAGAACCCGCCCGTACTGACGACGATCCTGATCACCACGGCGCTGATATTCATATTCGGCGGAGTCGCGGTGGCCGAGGGCACCGACATATGGGTGCTCCTGAAGGGAATAGCCGCCGTCGCGAACTTTATACTGACTCTCTACCTCGCATTCTTCCTCGTGAAGGTCGAGTGCGACGGCAAGTGTGCGGAGTAAGCAAAACACCAGCCCCTCCTCCGGGAGGGGTCAAACTCTTTTATCCGTTTGTCTCAAACGCCGCATGGCGACGTCGGGTCGTCTCGATGGGAAACGGCTCTATCGTCGATGTTCCGTTGTTATGGATCTAATATCTTTGTTATCAGCATGGGTAACGTGCCAGATCATCTATCGAAGATGTAGGGGGATGGTCCGGATGAGGATCGATATGGGGAGGCATCCGAGAAGGAAACTTCCATGTCCTCTTCAGATAGTCCGCCGCTCACTTAGTAATTCCCAAAATGCGACATTATCAGTTCAGATCTACATGTTTATCCTTCATTGATTCTTTTCACATACAAAAGTGAATATTGTAACTGTCCTTAAAGAGACATTCTTGGCCCGGTAATGTTCATGGCAAGTATCCCGACTAAAGGATTATTATCCATACTGATGATGGCCCCCTATGAAAAAGCAGACCAAGATCAAAATAGTATCCTGGGGGATCATCCTTCTCATGGCAGGCGCCGTATTCGTCACCGCTGTTGCGATGTATTACGACGGATGGAGCTGAGATATAATATTAATTAAGCAAGAAGCTTATCTTCCGTAATTAATAACGAACCATTTGTCCTCATTCCAAAAAAAGCTGTGGTTTATGCTCAGAATCCAGACCATGAACATGATCACCGCCACAGGCTCTACGAACGCCAGCGGCGTGAGAAGCAATAACAGGATATTCGCTACGATCAGCAAGGCGGTATAGGTGGCGAGCAGATAGTTCTCTTCGGCGAATGCCACGTAAAGGGTGTAATTGACCATGCTCAGCGCGATGGAGATGAAGAACGCGGCCGTGAACACGATATGCAGGTCTGTGTCCATGGTGAAGAATCCTACGCCCATGAGGAATATTCCCCCGATCGATAAGATAGTGAAAACGGAGCGCAGAAGCAATGGCTTCAAAGAGTATGCCATAAGCGCTCCGTACAAGCACGTGCAGGCCCCAGTTCCCAAACAACCTATCAGAAACAGATATCTGGCGTCCGTTTTGGAAATACCAAGCTCGCTCATGGTGTTGACGCCGAACGTCCAAGACGGGTCCAGTAGCACGGCCCCTGTCCAACACAATGCGAACAGAACTATTCCGATGAACAATACGACCGAAGGAATCTTGGTTCCTGACGGGAACATGGTACATCATCCTAGTGTTCGGATTTAATATTTCACATATATTCAAGTTTATATCGCAATAAGTCACGACTAAACCGACCAATCGGTTCGGTTCCGCTACCGTTTCATCAACCTTGAGAGATGCCATCATTCTCTTGTTTCTCTTCTTTTTGCTTAATTTATCAGGGTCATATTGGAATTCCGGCTATCGGACGATGCCGCTCAAAACTGTCTGCATCAACGCGCTGGAAGCAATTGTTTGAAAGCGATCCGAGCAAAAAGTATTTAATTTAAAAAACTGCGTTTAGGAGAATTCGCACATGCTCAGAGCCAGATAATGCTGTCCGATCTCAAAAGATATCAGTCTGTTGTCCATACTCGGCATAATCGGAAAGGTTGTAAAAGTATGTCCATGTCCTCTGTTCTGAAAGCATCTTTGTTCACAGTTGTTGTTTTGGCCGTCGTTTCTTCGTATCTGGTCGTTTTTGATTCCGAACCGGTGGAGGGCGGGGGAGCAGGCACGTCCTTCTCGGACGGCGGCCTGGAATATTCGATCAAGGACGACGGCACCGCGGAGGTCGCAGGCCTAGATGATCAAAGCATAACGGAAATGACGGTCCCGTCTTCCGTGACGTATGATTCGGTGACATACGATGTGTCATCAATCGGTGACTTTGTATTCTTCGATTGTGCGAGCCTGACTTCCCTGACGATGCCTGACAGCGTCACGTATATCGGCGCCCTTGCGTTCTACGGCTGTAGCGGCCTCACGTCCGTGACGATACCCGATGGTGTCACGTCCATAGGCGAAGGCGCGTTCTACGGCTGCACAGGTCTCATGTCCGTCACGATACCTGCAAGCGTGACGTCCATCGGCATCGATGCGTTCTCCTACTGCACAGGTCTCACGGAATTTGTCGTTTCCGTCGATAACGACAACTATTCGAACGATGGTCTAGGTATCCTCTACAACAAAGACAAGACATCTTTGATACAGTGTCCCGGAGGATACGAAGGAGGCGTCGTCATACCTGACGGCGTAACGTCCATAGGAAACTATGCGTTCTACGGCTGTAGCGGCCTCACGTCCGTGACGATACCCGATGGTGTCACGTCCATAGGCGAAGGCATATTCTACTACTGTACTGGTTTGACGTCGGTGACGATGCCTGACAGCGTCACGTCCATCGGCATGTATGCGTTCTACTACTGTACTGGTTTGACGTCGGTGACGATACCTGCAAGCGTCACGTCCATGGGCGAATATGCGTTTTCCAGCTGCAGCGGCCTCACGTCCGTCACGATATCCGATGGCGTCACGTCCATCGGCGGATCTGCGTTCTCCTACTGCACCGGCCTCACGTCCGTGACGATACCTTCAAGCGTGACGTCCATCGGACAGGGGGCGTTCTTTTACTGCACAGGCCTTACGTCCGTCACGATACCCGACGGTGTGACGTCCATCGAAAGGAACGTGTTCTACGGATGCACCAGTTTGACGTCTGTGACGATACCTTCAAGCGTGACGTCCATCGGAAGCAACGTGTTCTACAACTGCACAGGCCTTACGTCCGTCACGATACCCGACGGTGTGACGTCCATCGGACAGGGGGCGTTCTTTTACTGCACCGGCCTAACGTCTGTGACGATACCTTCAAGTGTGACGTCCATCGGCATCGATGCGTTCTCCTGCTGCACCGGCCTCACGGAATTCGTCGTTTCTGCCGACAACGCCAACTATTCGAACGACAGCCTGGGCATCCTCTACAACAAAGACAAGACATCTTTGATACAGTGTCCCGGAGGATACGAAGGAGGCATCATCATCCTAGACAGCGTGACGTCCATCGGCGAAGGCGCGTTCTACAACTGCACAGGCCTTACGTCCGTCGCGATACCTGCAAGCGTCACGTCCATCGGCAGTTATGCGTTCTCAGGCTGCACAGGCCTCACGGAATTCTTAGTCTCCGTTCATAATGCCAACTATTCGAACGACGGCCAGGGAATCCTCTATAATAAAAACAAGACCTCGTTGATACAGTGCCCCGGAGGATACGAAGGAGGCGTCGTCATCCCCGACAGCGTAACGTCGATCGGCAACTACGCGTTCTCAGGTTGCACCGGCCTCACGTCGGTGACGATATCGGAAGGTGGCACGTCCATCGGCTGGTATGCGTTCTACGGCTGCACAGGCCTCACGTCGGTGACGATACCTGAAAGCGTAACATCCATCGGTGACTCGGCGTTCAAAAACTGCATCGGTCTGACATCAGTTACGATATCGGAAGGCATCACTTCGATCGGCAGTTCTGCGTTCTACGGTTGCACAGGCCTCACGTCGGTGACGATACCTGAAAGCGTAACGTACATCGGTCACTATGCGTTCTCCGACTGCACTGGTTTGACGTCCGTGACGATACCTTCAAGCGTAACGTACATCGGTCAGTCCGCATTCGAAGGCTGCACCGGCCTGACGTCGGTGACGATACCTGAAAGCGTAACAGAAATCGGTCACTATGCGTTCTCCGACTGCACTGGTTTGACGTCCGTGACGATACCTTCAAGCGTAACGTACATCGGTCAGTCCGCATTCGAAGGCTGCACCGGCCTGACGTCGGTGACGATACCTGAAAGCGTAACAGAAATCGGTCACTATGCGTTCTATGGCTTGACCTTCGTTGCGGAAGACGGGACGACCGTATTGGACCACACCGTCGAAAATTTGAGCGGTTACCGTTTCGCAGGAACATATGAAAGTATGGTAAGGGTCGCCTACACGGTAACATACAGCGTGGACGGAGGATCCGCTTCTGCGCCCGTGCAACCGGCTCTGTCCGAGGGACGTTCGTTCATCATCGCCGATTACGACGGCACCAGGGACGGATACACGTTCGGAGGATGGAACGACGGGACTGACGTATACCAAGCGGGCGACGAATATATCATGGGATCGTCCGACGTCACGCTGACCGCGGTCTGGGAGGCCACTGACGTAACACGCGGGACCGCAAGCATCGTCGGAGCCCTCATAGCAACCATCGCCATAGTCATGGTCGCCGCCCTTTACGGAAGAAGGGCCACCCTCTAAACCTTATAACGGGGCCCGCGTCAGCGGGCCCTTCAATATTTTAATCAAAAATCTACTTTGTAACGTGAAATCGCACGAATTTCAAAATCGGCAAACGAAATTCTCATTCTCCATCCGTTATCTGACTTTTTTATGCGTCAGACCCATGTAATTGGTCATAAATTGCTCATTTTTCGTCTGCATGACCGAAGTCAGGTTTTTTCATCGTTTAGTCTAGCCTTTTCAGTGTCAAAAACACATTCCCAAGTTGATATTCGGGGAACCGTCGTGGACAAGAAAGAAGTGGTTTTTGAAAATAACGATTTTTTTGAGAAAAATGACAGATTTTAGTAAAATAAATAAAATATACGCGGTTACGCAGTATTTTTTTCATTATTTTGATTATTAAAGAATAATATATGTAATAGCTAAACGACATATATTATTCACAGAACTTCGAATTTCAAAAATAAACATTGTTAATATATTTACACTGTAAGATATTAAACGGAGTTAATTTTACTCCGATTCGGTAAGTTGATAAAAATATAGTGGATCGATCATAAATCCTGATGATGGAAGAATAATATATGTAATAGCTAAATTACATTTATTATTTACAACGCTACGAATTTCCAAAAATAAACGCTGTTAATATATTTACGATGTGAAATATTAAACGGAGTTAATTTTACTCTGATTCTTTAGGTTGATAAAAATATATCATATTAAGCAATTAGCTATATTTACTAAAACTGAAAGGCTCATATAATAACATAGTGTGACAATCAGCAAATAGTGCAAATATCATCTCCTTCAGCATGCAACCAAAGACAATTTTTTGTTTGGTAATCGGGTGCATCGTAGCGATTCTATCCTTATCATTGATTCCAGTAGCGGAATCCGAAGGTGTTAGTGCCGTAGATGATACTAACATCTCTAATGCGTTTTCTGATTGTAATTTAGAAGATGATTACAACATAGTACTTGTAGGTGAGACTATTTACTATGTGCCAGATGCGATTTACAAGACGACATACGAATACGTTTGCGAATCGGTACTGCACAATGGCGTGGACTTTGATTCGACTACGGCATCATGTTTCCAGGAATATAAGTTGGTAACAATATCTGGACTTTCAGAGTATATCGAATCGACTTCGAATAGGGTCGATTTGGAAAACATATCTGTTAATAATTTGGCCGTCGCCACGGAATCCGTCTCCACGATGAGCTTATCTTCGAGTGACACAGGCGTAACGGGCGTTATTGAATACGATTGGGGATATACAGTTTATATTTCAGGAGAGCAAATCTCAGATCTTACGACAGTAGATTCTATTACTGCGACAGCTTTGACCTTGATACCAGGTGTTGGAGCCCTCGGGGCAGTTGTGCTCGGAGTGATAGCTATTGCACTGTCTGCTATCAGCTTGACTGATTACGTAGATACAGGCATCGCGTTCGATGTCCATGTAGTATCGATTAATTATTTATTCGGTCACAAAATCATGATTCCCAATCAGCCGTATGTTTGGAATATCCGCGGTCAGTGATGAATAATGAACATTTCGGCGGCATTTTCGGTAGCGTTGTGTTTGGTTATCAGCATAAGGCTAATTTACATTACAAAGGAGCAAATAGCAAAGTACGGCGGATGGACATTGTTCTCGGCAATAGCTGTGATCGGATTTATGGCAGGGATCGTCGTTGCGATAACGGTGAGGGATCCGGAAATAGGAGTATCGATCAGCGTAGTGATTCTTACGTTGTGCGCCTCATTGATCGTCGCTTCGTTCATTCCATACCTTAGAGGAAGGTATGAAAGCAAATATTGAAGAAGTCAGCTTCGATTCATATGCGCCTTATCGTGTGACCAAGCGTTAAATCGTAATCGCAGTTCCTGACCTCTGGCGACCCATGATTACTGCACTGCTGATCTTTGTGATTACTTACGCGCTGATTTCGGTGCGCGGCAATCGCAAATTGAAGATCGGCCGTACGGGGGCCGCTCTATTGGGTGCCGCGGCGACGATCATATTCAGTGTCGTCAGTCCGATGATGGCCGTCGATTCCATCAACTATAATGTCATTCTGCTGTTGCTGGGGATGATGGCCCTGGTTGCAGGCCTGGAATATTGCGGCCTTTTCGAGATAATTTCGGACTGGCTCATGTCCAGGTATCATGCCGGGCCCAAATTGTTGGGAGTGATCATGTGTCTCAATGCACTATTGGCGGCATTGGTGCTGAACGATGCGGTCGTTCTGCTTTTCACGCCTATCATAATCAGATGCAGCGCATCCCTTAAGGCCGACCCCGTCCCCTATCTTGTAGGAACGATGATCTCTGCGAACATCGGAAGCGTCGCCACCGCGATCGGCAACCCGCAGAACGCCTATATCGTGTCGGAGTCCGGGATATCTTTCATACAGTTCCTGGTCAACCAGCTCCCGGTGGCGTTGGTGTGCCTCCCTGTCGCATACTTTATGTTGCTGATATTCTTCCGCAAGAGGCTTGCAGCGACCGTCGTTACAGATCTGGATGATGAAGAGCACATAGCAGTGGACAAAACGCGCCTGGGCATCCTTGCGGGTGTTGCGTTGTTAGCCTTCATCGGGTTTGCGGTGAGCGGTCCGTTGGGCATCATGATATGCGTGCCTGCGCTTATCGCAGGGGCGATCGCAGTTGCAGTGATATTGTCGAAGGATGTCAAAAGAGGCAAGTGGGTTCTGCACAGGATAGATTGGTCCATCCTGCTGTTCTTTGTCGGACTGTTCGTTCTCATGAAGGGGGTACAGGCCTCCGGGCTGCTGGGCAATATTGCGGATATCGTCCCCGGGTTCGGTTCCGGGGAGTCGCCGACATTGATGGCCACTGCCGGATTTTCAGCGATCGTTTCGAATCTTGTGAGCAATGTACCAGCGGTAATGCTTTTGAGCGGTATGATACCTCAGACAGATGCGTTCTGGTATACTCTCGCGGCCTCGTCTACTTTGGCAGGGAACGCCACTCTGCTCGGTTCAGCGTGCAATATAATAGTCGCGGAGAAGGCGGCGGCCAAGGGGATAAAGATCGACTTCTGGAAGTTCATGGCCATCGGAATTCCGATAACCGTCGTTACGATAGTGCTTGAGCTGGTCGTCCACTCGATAATTCTCTGAACAGCCGGTCTTATATTTTACCTATAATAATAAATGTAATTACTTAACATATTAAATTAATATATGTATAAATAAAATGTACATAAATGTACATAAAAATATTCACACGGACGCTTTGCATCAAAAAAGATGGTAAAAAATAAATTTATTCATGCGAAAACCGCAAGGTCAGATCAACTATCATCATAGACTACGGATGTTTTTCTTCTAACCGAAAGGCATCCACCGTAAAGAACGGAAGAAACAAACAGTTCAAACAATGCGGTCGATCAGACGTCCGTATAGTACGTATTAATCGCAAACTCTCCCTCGGGACTAAGCGAATATTTTCCGCGTCCATTTTTTTCGATGAGGCCGCCTTTCAGCCACTCGTCGATGTACCGTCTCTGGTAACGCATCTTCTCGTTGGATAGTTCGCCGTCAGGCGAATTCCACAGCCCTTTGTCCTTCAGGGCGCGGATCATCTTTGTTACGGAGGGGAAGCCCATCTCATTATACAGGCGAAGTGCCAGTATGAAATTCTTTTCCGGTTGGGACAACTTGAAACCATTGATCGGCCGGGGAGGATACACGGCTTTGGACATGCCTATGAACTTGCCCGTTTCCGTGTCCATGAAAGGTTCCCTTCCTTTGATAGTGAATTCTTTCGTGCCTACGGAAAACGCCTCGACATTTTCGAACATCATCGAGGCGATCAGCGCGGCCGCCGAGAACTCGGAAGTGCCAGAGGATACGTTAACATATATGGGGTTCTTCGATGATATGGACCGTTCCTTACGTATGATGGAGAACAGCACCCTGAGCATATCCTGGAACACATAGACCCTTTCGCAGTTCACATCGATGACGTTCAAAGTCTTCTGTTTTTTGATCTCGGCGCCTATAGAGCCGGAGTCGTATCCGAACTCGGACATACCGTAATCCGAAACAACGGTGTTGAAGCCCTCTTCCAAAATCTCCAGAACACGTTTGAAGCATTCGTTGTATTCATCATCGTCTTTTTTCGAGTAGTGGACAAGGTAGGCCTTGGTGGCGTCGTAATGTTCTATCGGGTCCGTTATCATGACGGTATCGAAAGTGACGCACGATATTACTATCCTATCGATCCGTTTGCTTTTGTTGTCATCGCGGGGCATATTTCAAAGTAGAATACGCTTTTCATGTATATGATTGCAACACTTATAACGGCTATAACTTCTATAACGTTACGAGATATATACGTCCGGCAACCCATGTAATCATGCGCACATGCGCAGGTGAAAAAATGAGTTTCAGAACTACCGACAAAGAAGACAGAGTGATGATATTCCTGGA
>ENA-UOOI01003342-UOOI01003342.1-fermentation-metagenome-genome-assembly--contig:-NODE-3342-length-12269-cov-26.470116_pt1 | contig 12269 bp, 13 predicted proteins | sample MGYA00245779_ERZ724027 | MGnify/ENA primary metagenome ERZ724027 (study PRJEB28704, sample SAMN03018318) | fermentation metagenome | biome: anthropogenic terrestrial biome; feature: soil... | reverse complement strand
GAAGCAATTGGCTGATTTCCCTTCTTAATCTTTCATGTTTACTTTACAAAGCCATAATAAGTTAAACCAAATTTTATATGCCTGTGCATATTTTATATTTGGTTTACCCAATATCATTATCCTGATCGTAGACTTTAATTTCAATAACTTTTTGCTTTAAAATCCTTAGGCAGGTTGTAAAATGAAGTTGCAGTAGCAAAAAGGATCCATAGCGATGAGCCTATGGTAGAATTGAGTTATTACACAACAATTCTAAAAGGATCATCACTATGGACAATCCGAATTGTAACACAGAGCATCGGAAAGGGCAAAACCTGACGCAAGAAGAACGACATGATATTGAAGTGCATTTGAAAGACGGGTGGTCAAGATACAAGATAGCAAAACCTCTAAACCGCCCCTTTAACACGGTTAAAAATGAAATAGCGCGTGGAACTGTGGCTCTGTACCATGGCAAGGTGTTGCGCTACAAAGCGGATTTCGGGCAACAGAGATACAACGAAAACCGCAGGAGCAGCACCAGGACCTATCGTTGCCTGGAAACGGCATCATTTTTGAAATATGTGGTCAAACAGTTTCGGGAAGAAAACTGGTCTTTAGATGCTTGCTTTGGCCGGGCCCTTCTATCCGGAAAATTCAGCCGACAAGAAATGGTCTGCTCCAAAACGCTGTACAATTACGTTGATCTCGGCCTTCTGCCCATCAAAAATATTGATCTTCCTGAAAAACTGCGGCGGAACACAAAGTCAAAACGAGCGCGGGAAAATCGGAAAAACTTCGGAAAAAGCATTGAAGAACGCCCGGAAATTGTGGAAGGCCGTAAAGAATTCGGTCATTGGGAGTTTGATTCCGTACTTGGCAGCAAGAATGCAGATGAACCGGTGGCATTAACCATGGTGGAACGGATGACCAGAACTGCCATTTGGCTCAGGGTAGCAGACCATTCGGCTGCCGCCGTGACACATGCGGTTCAAAAGCTGAAACAAGAATTTGGTACACACTTTTCCGATGTGTTCAAGACCATCACAGCTGACAACGGTTCAGAATTCGCGGAGCTTTCTGCTCAGGAAACAACCAGTACACAAGTATATTTCACCCATCCGTTTTCGTCGTGGGAGAAAGGCACAAATGAATGTCATAACCGGATGCTCCGCCGCTTCATTCCAAAAGGAAATCACATTTCCGATTACAGCATAGAGGATATCTTGTTTTTTGCCGACCGGATTAATGCCTTGCCACGAAAAATCCTGGGTTACCACACTCCGGAAGAACTGTTCGAAAAAGAACTTGACCGAATCTACTCCGCCTGACCGGCGGCCGCCGATGTGGGATTACCGAGAGAGGGCGGAGCCTGAACAGAGAAATCCCACATCGCTCTATCGTAAGTCATTGCTAAATTCAGAACTATTGCAACTTGCTATTGCAATCTGCGGCTTTAAAAAAACCAACTTCGACCTCACAAGAACGACTACTGGTGTATCCCGTCAAAGAAAGGCGCCGAATTCGTAGCAAATATGGAAGATGTGCTTGATGTATACGAACGCCCTTATGATAAGACAATGCCCGTCGTATGCATGGACGAAAAGCCATATCAATTATTAGGTGAGGTAAGGGAACCGCTTCCCATACGTCCTGGTGATGATCAAAAAACAGATTCCGAGTATGTCCGTAATGGCACCTGTAGCGTAAGCGCTCAATGAATCGGTGCAAGAGAAGGACGCAGTCAGCACTTTAGGTGCGGACTACGTCCTTCATTTCAAATGGCTTGCCTTTGCGGCAATAATCAGGGAGCGTTTGTGACCATGGCATCACAGATTCGAGCTGCTTGTCTGTTGGCTTCTCACCGAATTTCGGCAACTCTGTAAGAAGATGCAGCAGGTATCCGTACACATCCAGGCTGTTCATTCGCGCGGTTTCAATGATACTGTAGCAGCGGGCACTGGCATTGGCGCCGCGGGCGGTATCCGCAAACAAGAAATTCTTGCGCCCGATCACAAAGGGCTTCACTGCTCGTTCGTCACGGTTGTTGGTCATTTCGATGCGCCCATCCAGCAGAAATGCGTCTAACGTTTTATGCTGATTCAGGGAATAGGTCTGTGCTTTTTCAAGATTGGAGCCTTGATTTCCGCGAATGTTTTCGACCAACGACCAGTAAGCATCCAGAACAGGCTTGGACTGTTCTGCACGCTTTGCTTTTCGTTCTTCGGGCGGCAACTCCAGGAAGGCATCTTCCAGCGCGAATAGTTGCTTGATCAGCTCCTGCGCCCGTGCGGCTTTGCTGCCATCCGTCTGTACATTTTCCGGCAGGCAATCCGCCCATTTGCGGCGGGCATGTGCCCAACAGCCAACGTGTGTCACATCTTTCACCGCGTTGTAACCCTGATAGCCGTCCGTTTGCAGATAACCGGTAAATCCGTTCAGCATTTCACTTGCCACCTTGCCGGAACGGCTGGGCGCATACCGGTAAAGCGCAAGCTGCTTTCCCTCGCTTTTTCCGGAACAAAATACCCACATCCGGGATTTTTGCGCTGCGGTACGCCCGTCTTCTTTCAATACCTGAAACTCCGTTCCATCTGCGTGGACAACGTCACTCTGCAACAGTGTTTTGCGCAGATATTTACACACCGGCTCAAACCACCGGCTGCTGCGGACGACCCAGTTTGCAAGCGTATTCCGGTTCAGCCCGACGCCTTTGCTTTTCCAAAAGCGCTCCTGACGGTATAGCGGCACCGCGTTTTCGTATTTTTCCTGCATGACGTAGACGACAGTCGCCGGCGCGGCCATGCCCTTTTTCATCACAGGCACAGGAACGGCAGCTTTTTGAATCACAGTTTCCCCGTTTTCTTTTTCACAGGCGGCGCATTTGTAGCTGTTGCGAAAATAGTCCACCACAGCCATCTGCTGGGGGATGATGACGAGCTCGCTGCGCACCTTTTCTTTGCCGATACAGACGAGTTCCGCCCCGCAGATACCGCAGATTTTATCTTTGCCTTCCAATGTGCAGGCAATCTCATAGTGCGGCAAGGACTCCGTTAATTCTTCTTTTGTGCGCTTTTCCTTGCGTGTGTGCTCGGCAACGCGGATGGTTTGCTCCGTGGGTTCCGCTTATTGAATTCCTTTTCGGCCTCGTTGAAAAAGTTCAGCTGCTCTGCGCCGTCCAGGTATTTGCTTTGCTCGCTGGACTGCCCGAAGGTATGTTTTCGTGCGTTCACCAGCATCTCATACAGATTCTGTATCTGTACCTGCTGCCTCACGATTTTCTGTTCCAGCTCGTGATTTTTTTCTTCCAATTCATGAATACACGCCGTCGCTTCCGGCGCGAGCCCGCTCCAATCTATTTTCGTCATGCCCGCACCTCCGCTCACCGTTTTTCTACTTTCCATTATACAGGAAAAAGCCCTCAAAACCAACAGCTTTGCTGCTTTTTGAGGGCTTCGGGCACAGAGAAATATACGGTTGAAAACTGCGATTGTTTCGTCACCATTTTACGCGATTCGGGCTGCCTCTGTTGAAATTTTCAGACCAGATTTTCAGGCCTGAATGGGCGAATCGCTTTTGGCTGGTCGACCGCCAGTCCCTGCATGAGCCAGGTGAATTCATCCCAACTCAGGTTCCTGACCTGCTCCGGGCTGCGCGGCCACTGGTAGCTCCCACCATTCAGGCGCTTGTACAGCAGCACAAAGCCATCCCCCTCCCAAAGCAAAGCTTTCAGCCGGTCTCTGCGTTTCCCGCAGAAAAGAAAAAGGCTGGCGGAGTAAGGATCCAATCGGTAGTTTTGCTGTACGATCGCAGCCAAACCGTCGATCCCTCGGCGCATGTCCGTGTAGCCGCAGACAAGGTAAATGTTCCGTGCCTGTCGGATATCGCCTAACATGTTCTGCTCAGCGCCGCCAGCACAGTTTCAATGGCCGTCGCTGAGACATTCCCCGCAAACTCTACGGTAAACCCGTCTTTGCGTATGGTGATTCCGGAGTTCGCTGTGCTCGTGACATTTACCGGAACGATGGAATGCTGCTCCGTCCCCACCGGCAGCGTGATGCCGCCTGTCAAGGCTCCGGCTGCATCTCTCCTCAGTTTGTTCTGCCAGTAGTAGAATGTTTTGATTTTGATCCCGTGTTCTCTACAGTATGCAATGTTGCTTTGGCCGCTGCGTTTGCAGTCCTGTACCACTTCCATCCATTTTCGCAGCCGCACCGTCTGCGTACAAGCGTCTATATTTGCTCCCATATGAGATTCCCTCCTGCTTTGTCGGTAATGACTTTAGCTTTTTTCGATGCTCCATTCTGGTTAAAGCCTTTTTGAGTCGATCTCATTATCCCATTTTCCATTCCTTTTGAACAGCCACCCCGTTTTTGACCGCTTACTATGATACTTGCACACCCATTTAGGTCAGTTTACAAGGAACTACACGCAGACCGTGAAACGGGCTGCTGACAACAAACGGCGATATACTTCCTCTTCTGGAAGCATATCGCCGTTTTGTTCTGCGGGTTTCCAAAGGGGGCACCCCTTTGGCACACGACTTTGCGTAGCAAAGTGTAGTGTGTTATACGCTCTGTCAGCGTTGTCGCCTCAAATGCTATTGCCTCCGTAAAGGGCAAGGGTGTTTGAGGGGCAGGAAAGCGGACAGGGCGTATATGAATCTCCCCGCCCGCCGCTCAACTTCGGGCCAACTTGTCCCGAAGTCCCGCAAGGTGTCCAGAGGCGTTCCCCCTCTGGAACTCTCCCCTTCGTCGTGTGGCAGGGGGTGCCCGCTCTAAAGGGCGGTGCAAGTGTGAGGCTTCTGGCCTTTGTCAATGGGCTTTCACGGCTATGCTTCGTCCCTCGGAGCCTGTTCCTGTTTCTTGAAAGAGGCCGAGGCGCGGGGGCTGGCCACCGAACTGCCGTGAACCTCCGGCACCGTAGCGGAGCCGGTTTTGCCGTACAATGGTGCAAACGAAAACGGGGCGGAAACTTTCTGCTTTCTGTTCCCCGTTTTCAGCAATGCCAGCACACGGCAAAAATCCGGTCTGTCAAGGGTTTAAGGGTGGAGATTTTGCGTCAGCAAAATACCACCCGGCCCTTGACAGGCTGAATAGGCGTAGCGGTCTGATTGCTTTTATTAGCCATAATTTTACAAATAATTATATTTACAAATTTTATATAATGCTCATACTGCGGATGCAATGATGCTGTAAATAACCATCGCTGTGAAACCAAAAGCATGTGGTCTATATTGGATTTCAATAACTTTAATATTAGGATTTGTAATAAAACGATTGATCTTTTGTTCCAAATCTTCGCCGCTCCAATATGATGTAAGAATTTTAACGTTCATGTTAGTTCCTCCTGTATATTATATAAATAATTGGACACTGAATTTATCCAAATATTTCTGTTTTCACTTATGCCTATTTTACCATGTAGTCCCAATATTACAAGTCTACTTTCGTTTCCTCCTGTTCCTCTTTCTCGGAATGGGAAGCAGCTTGGATTTTCCCAGCACTTTTATTATGACCCGGAATTCTTCCGGTGTCAGCTTTGGATAGTCAATCCCCAACTGGCGGCAGAACACAACCACCCGTTTTTCTTCGTCGCTGCCATGAAAGCGAGCGGCTTCCTCCAAACTGTTTTTGATTTCGTCAACGGCGGCCGTGTCGGGCGCGCTGGTGCTGTCCCTTTTATGTGCTTCCCGAATATCCCGGATAATGCCGTCTATATCCTCATTCACAATATTGCGGAAATAAATATCTTCCTCAATGTGGGCGGCCTTTAACACGCTGATGGTAGGATCGTTTTCGCCGGGATGGTACTTCTCCACGATTTCATTCCGAACCGTGTCCACCCATGCGTTCAGGTTCCGCACCTGCATACTGGCGACACCGTCCACGTAAATTTCAGCGTCGGCCAGCAGCTTCACAAAATCCCGATGTGCGGCTATCTCACACCACAGCCGAGTATTGATTTTTCCGCTTTTCAAAAGCCCGATCATTTCATCACTCAAATGCAGTTCCGAAAGGTCTGCGTTTGGGTGATTTTTTGTTTCCGTCAGCCCAAGCAGGTAATCGGCGGACACGCCATAAAACTTCGCCAGCGTCACGATGCTGGTATGGGTAATATCCTTGTAATCCGCATTTTCATAGCTGCCCAGAGCAGATTTTGAAATGCCGGTCTGCTGTTCCAACTGCTCCAGTGTCAGCCCTCGCTCCACCCGTAAATCCTTTAATCTTTCCTGTATCGTCAAGGCCACATTCACGACTGTCCCCACCTTTCTCCGCTTCGGATTTTTCATCTTTTTCATTATATCATGTTTTTCCACAATCGTGGAATTTTTCGGTTTTCCGCCCATTTTCCAACCTTGTGGATATACGGAACAGGCGATCAGAAAAGTATACACTTGGATTAGTTCATCGGTGAACAGCACAAGTGAATGACCGTCCGAAAGGGATACCACCGGCAAGGGAAGCACCGCCATGATACCGGACTTCGGGCCAAGTTGGCCCGAAGTCCGGGGAGCGTGCCAATGCGGGAATACGCCGCCGGAAATGGGGGCAGGAACGGCTTTCGGGGAAAACGGCAAACAGGATAAAAAAGCGGAGGATACCATGAAAGAAAAGCTACAACCTATCGAGCGCGGGCCGGACGGTTCCCTGCCCCGCATGACGCCGGGGCAGCGCAAGCGGGTAAACGCCCTGATCCGCGCCACCTGCTGCAACTACGATAACGGAAATTGTATTCTTCTGGATGATGGCGAGGAAAGCGTCTGCGTCCAGAGCATTTCCTATTCCGTCTGCTGCACATGGTTCCGCAGGGCGGTTTTGCCGCAGGACAAGGCGCTGGAAGCGGAAAGTTTCCATGATGGAAACCGTAAGCGGTGCGCCGTATGCGGGGCGGAGTTTGTTCCCCGTTCCAACCGGGCGAAATACTGTGAAGCCTGCGCCCGGCAGGTGCACAGGCGGCAGAAGAACGAAAGCGACAGGAAAAGGCGCTCCCATCCGGACGGTTAGAGGCTGAAAAAGCACGGCTTTACAGGCTTTGCGGACAGTGTTCCGGCGCGGATAGTATAAGTTTACGCTTACCCCCGCAAGCGGGCTTCTAACCGTCCGCAGAAAGGAGGACTGAACCATGCCGCAATACGCAATTTTACGCTTTGAGAAGCACAAGGGCAATCCGGCAAGGCCGCTGGAGGCCCATCACGAACGGCAGAAGGAGAAATACGCCAGCAATCCCGACGTTGACCCCAGCCGGAGCAAGTACAATTTTCACATCGTCCAGCCGCAAGGCCGGTATTACCACTTTATCCAGAGCCGCATCGAACAGGCCGGATGCCGCACCCGAAAGGACAGCACCCGGTTTGTGGATACGATGATAACCGCCAGCCCGGAGTTTCTCAAGGGAAAGAGCGTCAAGGAAACGGCGGCGTTTTTCCAGCGGGCGGCGGATTTCCTTATCCAGCGGGTAGGCCGGGAGAATATCGTTTCGGCGGTGGTTCACATGGACGAAAGAACGCCCCACATGCACCTGACCTTTGTGCCGCTGACAAAGGACAACCGCCTTTCGGCAAAAGAGATTTTAGGAAACCGGGTAAGCCTGAGTAAATGGCAGGACGATTTTCACGCCTACATGGTAAAAGCTTATCCCGATTTGGAGCGCGGAGAGAGCGCCCGCGAAACCGGCAGGCAGCATATCCCCACACGGGTATTCAAGCAGGCGGTGCATCTGACAAAACAGGCAAAGCAGATTGAATCGACGCTTTCGGGTATCAATCCGCTGAACGCCGGAAAGAAGCGGGAGGAAGCTCTTGCCCTAATGGATAAGTTTTTCCCGCAGATGGAGAATTTTGAAACCGTCCTGAAAAAGTACAAGTCGGATCTTTCCCTGTTGGAACGGGAAAACGCCGCCCTCGCGCAAGAGGCGAAAGCGGGTAATGAAAACAAACTCCATAAACAGCTTGAACAGAACAAGCTGGAAATCGAAGTCCGAGAGCTTCACCGCATTGTGGACGCTATCCCGGACGATATGAAACGGCAACTGCGGGCGCAAGCCCGATATGGACAGACGAAGGAGGAACGCTAATACGCAATTTTTGAACCACTGTACCTTGAAAATTGAATACGGAAAAGGAGCGTCTATGGAAACTATCAGCTACAGAAAAGAAATCGAAGTCGTGCCTTTTCAGGGAAAGAAAATTACGCTGGAAAATCTGACCCCGATTTTCACACCGGAGCAGGAGGCGGCGAAACACCGGGAAGTGGAACAGCAGCTTTTTGAGGTATTCCGCAAATATTCCGGCGGGCGGCAGACGGGTAATATCAGGTAATAAGGTTTTCACAACATTGATTCACGGAGCTGCTGGCGGTATAATGAAACTGTCAGCAGCTCCGTTTCTTTTTTGAAGAAAAGGAGCGAAGCATGAACAATCGGATCGACGCGGTTTATGCAAGACAGTCGGTGGACAAGAAGGACAGTATCTCCATTGAAAGCCAAATTGAGTTTTGCAAATATGAATTGAAAGGTGGCAGTTGCAAAGAGTATAAGGACAAAGGGTATAGCGGCAAGAACACAGACCGTCCACACTTTCAGGAGCTTCTCCGGGACATTCAAAAAGGGCTGATTGCAAAGGTCGTTGTCTACAAGCTCGACCGTATCAGCCGTTCCATTCTGGACTTTGCGAACATGATGGAACTGTTCCAGCAGTATGAGGTAGAATTTGTTTCCTCCACGGAGAAGTTCGACACCTCCACCCCGATGGGCCGGGCCATGCTGAATATCTGCATCGTGTTCGCCCAACTGGAACGGGAAACCATACAGAAGCGGGTGCAGGACGCCTATTATTCCCGCAGCCAAAAGGGATTCAAGATGGGCGGCAAGCCGCCCTACGGGTTCCACACGGAGCCTGTCGTTATGGGAGGCATCCACACCAAAAAGCTGGTAATGAACCCGGAGGAAGCGGCGTATATCCGGCTGATGTTTGAGATGTACGCGGAGCCGAAAACCTCCTATGGGGATGTTACCCGGTACTTTGCCGAACAGGGGATTTTATTTTACGGCAAAGAACTGATACGCCCCACGCTGGCGCAGATGCTACGCAACCCGGTTTACGCGCAGGCAGGCCTTGACGTGTACGAATTTTTCAAAAGTCAGGGCACGGTTATTGTCAATGACGCCGCCGATTTCACAGGCACAAACGGCTGCTATCTGTATCAGGGACGGGACGTGAAGGCCGACAAACTCCACAACCTGAAAGGGCAGATGCTGGTGCTGGCTCCCCATGAGGGAATCGTCCCCTCGGACATATGGCTCGCCTGCCGCAAGAAGCTGATGAACAACATGAAAATCCAATCGGCCCGGAAAGCCACCCATACATGGCTGGCGGGAAAAATCAAGTGCGGCAACTGCGGCTATGCCCTTATGAGTATCATCAATCGGGTGGGGCGACAATATCTCCGTTGTACCAAACGGCTGGATAACAAAAGCTGTGTCGGTTGCGGGAAAATCTATACCGCCGAACTGGAAACCCTCGTCTATCAGCAGATGGTGAAAAAGCTGGAAAGCTACAAGACGCTGACAGGCAGGAAAAAGGCGGCAAAGGAAAATCCGAAAATCACCGCTTTGCAGGTGGAGCTTGCCCATGTGGATAGTGAAATTGAAAAGCTGGTGGACAGTCTGACCGGGGCCAACAACGTCCTGCTCTCCTATGTGAACGTGAAGATTGCGGAATTGGACAGCCGGAAGCAGGCTCTTGTCAAAGAGATCGCGGAACTGACCGTGGAGACGATCAGTCCGGAACAGGTGAAGCAGATTTCCGGTTATCTGGATACGTGGGACAGCGTGAGCTTTGATGACAAACGCCGGGTGCTGGATTTGCTGGTTACTACCGTGGAGGCCACCAGCGACAGGCTGAACATCAAATGGAAAATCTGACGGGCAGAATACCCGTCAGACCGTTACCCTGTGTAGTCCCTTGTAAACTGCACTTTTGTATGTGCTAAACTGTTTGCCTTGGAGCATCACCTTTCTTCTGTCTGTTGACGGCTTGAACACTCGTCACTGTACCAGAAAGGTGGTACTCTTTGCTTAAGCTTTTAATCTCACGTGCGTAGCTCGATAGAGTACAAGAGCATGTCCCAAACTCCGTGGAATTTCGAAAGCGTAGAAAAGCTCCGAATATCGCCGAATAGCTAAGGGTTAGGCGGATTTGGTAATTGAAAGGCTTAGCAAATTTCCGATTGCAGAAACGAGCAGAGGGATTTGCCGATAGCCTTTGATACGGCGAAAGCTCTTTTCCGCTTCAAGGAACCCGGCAGCTGCATAGCGAAGAATTTGTTCACCGCCATTCCAGTGCTTGACGCGTTTCATGACCGATGCGGCCACCGAATTGGCCGATTCCATCGCATTGGTGTTGGACAGAGTCTGACGGAGCAGACCGGGGACTTTAAGCCGGTGAACAGTGAGCGTCTCTTCCAGTCCTTCGCGCAGGCTGGCTGCCGCTTTTGGATACCGATGTTCCAGATTGTTGGTAAGCAGGTTCAACGCCTTTTTTGCTTTGTCGTAATCATTTTCCAGATATGCCATTGATATTTGCAGCCCGGTATTGGCCTGTTCAGATTTCGGAAGCTGTGCCAGAACATCGCGCTTCTTGTGCACCTGACAGCGCTGGATAACCGCTTTCCCGCCAAACGTGTCAGTGACCGCCTTGTGCGAGAATTTCCAAAATTTTGTGTAACTTATAATTAACATCTTCCTAGCTGACAAGAATTAGAGTAATAAATTCAAAGTCAGGAAGGAAGATTTTTAATGTCAATGATTCCGAAAGAAGTAGTCCGAGAGTTAATCAAGGAAAACAAATTCAATAGCACAGCAGAAATCATGACAGCAATCAAAGATATGTTTAAGGACGTCTTGCAGGAGGTCATGGAGGCCGAACTGGATACAGAGCTTGGTTATGACAAGCAGGAACGCCGCACCACGGAATCAGCAAATAATGGCGAAAATGCGGTGTCGAAAAATTACAGAAACGGTTACAGCAAAAAGACCATCAAAACCCAGCTCGGCGAAGTAGAAATCAACGTACCCCGTGACCGCAAAGGCGAATATGAGCCGCAAATCATTGAGAAATATCAGCGTAGCGCGGACGGTATGGAGGAAAAGGTTCTTGCGCTTTACGCCGCCGGAATGTCTACCACGGATATCTCTAAACAAATAAAAAATCTTTATGATGTCAATATATCCCCGGAACTTGTGAGTAAAATCACGGATAAAATAATGCCGCAGGTAGCAGAATGGCAGGCACGGCCGCTTGACAGCGTATATCCGTTCATCTTTATGGATGCCATCCATTACAAGGTTCGTGACAACCATCAGATTGTGATAAAGGCGGCCTATGTCGTACTCGGTATCAATCTTGACGGCTATAAAGAAATCCTCGGCATATGGATTGGTGAGAATGAAAGCAGTAAATTCTGGCTCGGCGTGCTGAACGAACTGAATTCAAGGGGCGTAAAGGAAGTCTACCTGTTCTGCGTGGATGGCCTGACAGGCTTCAGAGAGGCCATCGGCGCAGTTTATCCGAAGGCCGGAATTCAACGCTGCATTATCCACCAGATAAGGTCAAGCTCAAGATATGTGTCATACAAGGATATCAAGGCTTTTATGGCCGACCTGAAAACGGTTTATACCGCTTTGACAGAAGAATCGGCAATGGAAAATCTAGAAGTTTTCAAGGAAAATTGGGGCGCGAAATACCCCAGCGCTATAAAGAGCTGGGAAGACAATTGGGATATTCTCTCAACGTTTTTTGCATATCCGCCGGAGATCAGGAAGATAATATACACCACCAATATCATAGAGGGACTGAACCGTCAGTTTCGTAAGGTGACGAAAGCAAAAACGATGTTTCCAAGCGATGACGCGCTTCGCAAAATGTTGTATCTTGCGTCGAATAATATCGTAAAAAAATGGACTCTGCGCTATCGCAATTGGGATTCGGTTTTAAATCAGCTTAGCATTCTATTCGGCAGCAAAGAAACCGGTTGACCGCTTCCCTTTGCCCAAAAACGGAGTATTGCCGGATGGCGGAGCAGCATTCAAATCCGTAATTGCATACTGCTCCGCCATCCGGCATGGACACCTATATGGGACAAAGGAAAACTCTGCTTTGTTTATCAAAGCGTATTCTACAGGCCTGATTCCTTGTCAGTAGGAAAATGAAAGTTACACAAAATTATTTAAATACGGGGGTGCGGACAAAATCTTGGACTAAGCACTTAGGCCCATATTTTGTCTGTACT
>ENA-UOOI01003341-UOOI01003341.1-fermentation-metagenome-genome-assembly--contig:-NODE-3341-length-12271-cov-44.591356_pt1 | contig 12271 bp, 11 predicted proteins | sample MGYA00245779_ERZ724027 | MGnify/ENA primary metagenome ERZ724027 (study PRJEB28704, sample SAMN03018318) | fermentation metagenome | biome: anthropogenic terrestrial biome; feature: soil... | reverse complement strand
GTACAGCGGCCCCTTCTCCGGGGCAGGGAGCCCCGCACCGTTTCCGTCTATATCCATATTCCCTTTTGTTCCTCCCGATGCTTTTACTGTTCCTTTCCATCCGATCTGTTTGGCCGAATTTCCGATAGAATAGATGATTATCTGGATTGCCTGCATCGGGAGATGTCTGTTCTGTCGGATGAATTCCAAAGGCTTGGGATCTCCGTGGATACCGTCTACATCGGCGGAGGGACGCCGACAGTCCTGGCGTATGCCGATCTGGAGCGTCTGCTCCGCATGACGGAGTCCTGTTTCAGCTCCCGGTTCCCATTGCTGGAATATACGGTGGAGGCCGGCAGACCGGACAGCCTGGATCCGCAGAAGCTTCGGCTGCTGAAGGAATATGGCGTCACCCGGATCAGCATCAACCCGCAGTCCATGAATCAGGAGACGCTGGATCGGGTGGGCCGGAACCATACGACAGAAGATGTGGTGCGCACCTTTCAGCAGGCCAGGGAAGCCGGCTTTGACTGCATCAATATGGATGTCATATTGGGGCTGCCCGGCGAAACGCCCCGGCATATGGAACACACCATGGAGGCGATTGCCGCCCTGGGGCCTGAAAACATCACTGTGCATACGCTGGCGGTGAAACGGGCGTCTGCCCTGAAGGAGTCCTTTCATCAATACGATCCATCCAGACGGGGACTGGCGGAGGAAATGTCGGCGGTCTGCAGGAAATGGATGGAACGGCTAAATATGGTTCCCTATTATCTTTACCGTCAGAAATATATGCTGGACCATCTGGAGAATGTAGGCTATACGGTCCCCGGAAAGGAATGCCGGTACAATATGGATATCATGGAGGAAAAGCGAAGCATCTGGGCATTTGGCGCCGGTGCGTCCAGCAAGATCTATCACCCGGAGGAGGACCGTCTGGAGCGGGTGGCCAATGTGAAAAATCTGGAGGATTACATTGGCCGGATTGGGGAAATGATTGAGAGAAAGCGAAAGGCTGCCATGTTTTATGCGGAAAAGCATGAAACCGGCAGGATGTAAATGGCAGGATGGCATTATGGACAACACGAAAGCTTGTAGAGCTTGAAAAATGTTTGACAATATGGCGACGGAACGGTTATAATACAGTAAAATCCAATGCAAACCGATGACGGAGAAAGTACCCGGGGGAAAGCAGCAGAGAGGGAATGCCGAGGCTGAAAGCATTCCCGGTGGGAAGCCGGGGAAGGACACTTCGGAGGAGATCTGCTGAGACGGTATCAGGCAGATTCGCAGGAAAGCGTTATTTTCCAATAAGTGGGAGATGCAGGAGCAGGCATTTCCAACAAGGGTGGCACCACGGGGTAATCTCTCGTCCCTTTTCGGGATGAAGGGATTTTTTTATACCCAATTCCGTTTCCGGCAGGGATGATGAAGGACAATGAATTGGCAATGGATAAAACCAGCCCGCATAAATTTTTGAGGAGGAATCAGTATGTTGGTAAAAGCGCCGAAGGGTACAAAGGACATCCTGCCGCAGGAGTCTTATCAATGGCATTATGTGGAGGACAGGATCCGCCGCATTTCCGAATCGTTTGGATATCGGGAGATCCGCACCCCGGTATTTGAACATACTGAACTGTTTCAGCGGGGAGTGGGGGACACAACGGATATTGTACAGAAAGAAATGTATACCTTTGAAGACAAGAGCGGAAGAAGCATCAGCCTGAAGCCGGAGGGAACGGCAGGAGCAGCCCGGGCCTATATCGAGCATAAGCTGTATGCCGGACCCCAGCCGGTGAAAATGTATTATATCAGTCCCTCTTATCGCTACGAGAATCCCCAGGCAGGGAGATTAAGGGAATTTCATCAGTTTGGCGTGGAGGCTTTCGGAGCGCCGCAGGCTTCTGTGGACGCGGAGATTATTACCCTGGCGATGACATTGTTCCGGGATCTGGGCGTAAGGGATCTGACGGTAAAGCTGAACAGCATCGGCTGTCCGAAATGCCGTCCGGCCTATCAGGAAGCGCTGAAAAGCTATCTGGGCGGACATCTGGATGAATTGTGCGACGACTGCAGGGAAAGGTATGAAAAAAATCCCCTGCGCATCCTGGACTGCAAGAACGAGGGCTGCCGCAAGGTCCTGGAAGGGGTGCCCCATATGCTGGACTATCTTTGTGAGGAATGCCGGGATCATTTTGCAGAGACGCAGGGTTATCTGAAGGCGGCGGGGCTGGACTATGAAATCGATCCGATGATCGTACGCGGGCTCGACTATTATACCAAAACGGTATTTGAAATCGTTTCGGATGCCATCGGCGCCCAGGGAACGGTCTGCGGAGGCGGACGGTATGACGGCCTGGTACAGGAATGCGGAGGCCCGCAGGTACCGGGGATCGGGTTCGGGCTCGGTTTGGAACGGCTGCTGCTGGTACTGGAGAGTCAGGGGGCTGGTATCCCTCAACCGGGAATCTGCGATATTTTCTTTACCACCATTGGGGAGGACGCAAGGATAAAAGCCTTTGAATTGGTTACCCGGATGCGGCAAAGCGGAATCGCATCGGACATGGATCATGTCGGCCGGAGTCTCAAATCCCAGTTCAAATATGCCAATAAGCTGGGAGCGCGTTATGTCGGTACTCTGGGCGACGAGGAACTGAAGGCGAAAGAAGTGACCCTGAAGAATATGGAAACAGGAACGGAAGAAAAGGTCCCTTTTGATCAGATCGGAGATGTTGTCCGGTCGATTCCTTCCGGACAGGGGACAGAGCAGCCATTCAGGCCCGCAGGACGGGAGACGGAACAGAAAAGCAGGGAAAATCCGCAAAAAAGGCAGCAGGAATAAGGAGGAAGCAAAATGAAGGAGCAACGGACGGATGGGTTGAAAAGAACCCATATGTGCGGTAAGATAAACAAGGATCACATCGGTGAAAAAGTAACCCTCATGGGTTGGGTACAGCGCAGACGGGACCTGGGGCATTTGATTTTTATTTATCTGCGGGACCGGACAGGTTTTATTCAGATTGTATTCAAAAGCGGAGAAACATTGGATACAGCGCAGCAGATCCGCAGCGAATATGTTGTGGCGGTTTCCGGTACCGTGGTAAAGAGGGAAGAGGCGGCCATCAATCCCCAATATCCCAACGGGGATGTGGAAGTGAGCGCGGAAGAGTGCAGGATCCTCTCTTCTGCGAAGACGCCTCCCTTTTATATTGAAGACGGCCTGGATGCATCGGAGACGCTGCGCCTAAAGTACCGTTACCTGGACTTAAGACGCCCTGAAATGCAGAAGAAACTGATTCTGCGGCATAAAGTCGCCAAATGGGTTCGTGACTTTCTGGACAGGGAAGGCTTTCTGGAGATTGAGACCCCTATGCTGACGAAAAGCACTCCGGAAGGGGCCAGGGACTATCTGGTTCCCAGCCGGGTTCATCCGGGCGCATTCTATGCTCTGCCCCAGTCTCCCCAGTTATTCAAGCAGCTGTTGATGCTGGCAGGGTTTGACCGATATTTTCAGATTGCCCGCTGCTTCCGGGATGAGGATTTAAGGGCGGACCGGCAGCCGGAGTTTACGCAGATTGATATCGAAATGTCCTTTGTGGATGTGGATGATGTGATCTCCCTGAACGAAAGGCTGCTGGCGGACCTGTTCCAAAAGGCACTGGGTGTGAAGCTGTCCCTTCCGCTGCCCAGACTGACCTGGAAGGAAGCAATGGAACGGTACGGTTCCGATAAACCCGATACCCGTTTTGGAATGGAACTGCAGGATGTCAGTGATCTGGTCAGCGACTGTGGATTTCAGGTATTCGTCAATGCTGTCCGCAAGGGAGGCAGTGTGCGTGCCATCAACGCCAAAGGCTGCTGCGGCAACTTTTCCAGAAAAAAGCTGGATGCCCTGAGTGAATCCGTGAAAGCATATAACGCAAAAGGTCTTTCCTGGATTCAGGTGACGGAAACAGGGAACAAGTCCTCTTTGCTGAAATTCTTTTCGGAGGAGCAGATGGACGCCCTGCTGAAGCGGCTGGATGCGGAAGCCGGGGATTTGCTGCTGTTCGTGGCGGACAGGGACGAGGTCGTTTTTGCCGCCCTGGGGCACCTTCGTCTGGAGCTGGCCGAAAAGCTTGGATTGCTGGATGATCAGGTGCAAAACCTGCTCTGGGTCACGGAGTTTCCCCTTCTGGAATACAGTGAGGAAGAACATCGCTATGTGGCGGAGCATCATCCCTTTACCTGTCCCATGGATGAGGACATTCCCCTCCTGGAGGAGCATCCGGAGCGGGTACGGGCCAAAGCCTATGATATTATTTTGAATGGCGTCGAGATGGGCGGCGGCAGCATCCGTATCCACGATACAGAGCTTCAGGAAAAAATGCTGGAAATTCTGGGCTTTACCCGGGAACAGGCATGGGAGCGCTTCGGATTCCTGCTGGAGGCCTTTCAGTATGGAACGCCGCCCCATGGTGGCATTGCCTACGGCCTGGACCGGATGATCATGCTGCTGGCAGGCTGCGGCTCCATCCGGGATGTCATAGCCTTCCCCAAGGTGCAGAATGCATCGGATCCTATGACGGAAGCACCGTCCCGGGTGGATGACGCCCAGCTGAAGGAGCTTCATATCAAGCTGGATGAACCGAATGAACCGGACGGACAACCGGAATGATGGTTGTTTGGAAGGGAAATCAGAGGGTAAATATAAAATAGGTTGTGAAGGGGATGGACGGATGCCGAACGCATTTTCCAGATCCGAAATGCTGATTGGAGCGGAGGCACTGGAGAAACTGAAAGAGAGCAAAGTGGCCATATTCGGCGTAGGTGGTGTGGGATCCTTTGCTGTGGAGGCTCTGGCAAGAACAGGAGTCGGGTCTTTTGTACTGACAGACAGCGACCGGGTGGAGGAGAGCAATATCAACCGTCAGCTGCATGCAACCCGCAGAACAATCGGCAGGCTCAAGGTGGAGGTCATGAAGGAGAGGATCCTGAGCATCAATCCCGAAGCAAAGGTCCGTACCCAGCCGATTTTCTTTACGAAGGAGAACTGGCCGGAGCTTTTACAGGGCGATGTTGATTATGTCATTGATGCGGTGGATACGGTATCCGCCAAGATCGATCTGGTAGTCCACTGCGGGGAAATGGGTATCCCCATTGTATCCTGTATGGGAGCCGGCAATAAAATGGATCCGACCCGCTTTCAGATCGGCGATGTCTATGCAACCTCGGTGGATCCCCTGGCAAAGGTCATGCGGAGGGAACTGAGGAAAAGAGGAATCCGGCACCTGAAGGTGGTATACTCCACCGAGCCGCCGCTTTCCCTGAAGCCTTCCCTGACGGAGCAGGATACAGGGCAGGCCATGGGATCCGGGGAGAGCCGGTCCGGTACCCGCCGCAGGGCAGTTCCGGGAAGTATTTCGTTTGTTCCATCGGTTGCCGGTATGATTCTTGGAGGAGAAGTCATCAAGGATCTGATTGGCTGGAAGGATAATCTGCAAGGGGATGGAGAGGATAGAAATGGATGAGCGGGGAGAAATCGTGGCATTGCAGGACAGAAATGCAGTGATTATGGTACACAGAAGCGACATGTGCGGAAAATGCGGCGCCTGTGAGCTGGGAGAGCAGGCGGGAGAAATGTTTCTGACCATTCCAAACCGGCTGCATGGCGAAGTGGGCGATTTTGTGCAGTTGGAGCTGGCATCCGGTCAGGTTTTAAAAGCCTCCGCCATTGCATATGTGTTTCCTCTTTTTGCCTTGATCCTGGGAGTTATGGCAGGCATTCTTCTTGGTCCCAGGTACGGCCTGAATGCGGAGCTGACCGCCTCCATACTGGGTCTGTTGTTTGCCGGATTATCATTTCTGGTGATCCGGGGGATGGAGCCGCATTTTAAAAAATTGCAGCATTTTTCACCGCAAATGGTGAATATCACGAGAGGTTCAAAAATGGGCAATCAGCCTAAAGTATCTGAAAAAGGAGACGAGGGTAGTGGCAAGTGAAAAAATCGTGAATCTGACGGAAAAAAACTTCAAGGATGAGGTGGAGCAGTCCACCGTACCGGTATTGGTTGATTTCTGGGCATCCTGGTGTGGTCCCTGCCGAATGATCGCACCGATTGTGGATCAGTTGGCAGAGGAATTTGACGAAAAAGTGAAGGTCGCAAAGCTGAATGTGGATGAAAACAGCGAACTGGCGGCCCGATATCAGGTGATGAGCATTCCGACCCTTTTGCTGTTCCGGAACGGAAAGATCGTCAATCAAATGGTTGGTGCGAGGCCAAAGGCCGAACTGGTAAAAATGCTTCAAAGCAATATTTGAGCAATCCGGTTTGTCCCGGAGATTTGCTTCCCTTTGTAAAATCAAAAGTGCTCGTGCCGTGTAGAGCAAAGGTACAATGGGTACTTCACAAGCCGGCTGATCAACCGGCTTTTTCTTTTTTCAAAAGATTATCAAAATAGGTAAGGAGCTTGTCATGATTGATTTAAAGGAAATTGCAAATGTGGATCCGGAAGTGGCCGCAGCGATGAAGCAGGAATGGGAACGCCAGAGGAATCATCTGGAGCTTATCGCATCGGAGAATTATGTCAGCCCGGCTGTTATGGCGGCAATGGGATCCCACCTGACGAACAAGTATGCGGAAGGGTATCCGGGAAAGCGATATTACGGCGGATGCGAATTTGTGGATGTGGTGGAGGAACTGGCCAGGGAAAGGGCAAAGGCGATTTTTGGAGCGGATCATGCCAATGTACAGCCCCATTCCGGCGCACAGGCCAATATGGCAGTTTATTTTGCCATGCTTCAGCCCGGGGACACCATGATGGGAATGAATCTGGATCAGGGCGGTCACCTGACTCATGGCAGCCCGGTCAATATATCCGGCAAATATTTTCACTCTGTTTTCTATGGAGTGGATCCGGACACCGGCCGGATCGACTACGATCAGGTGCTGGCCCAGGCAAGGAAGCACAGGCCACGCATCATCATTGCCGGAGCCAGCGCCTATCCCAGGACGATCGATTTCCGGAAGTTCCGTGAGATTGCAGATGAAGTCGGCGCGCTGCTGATGGTGGATATGGCCCATATCGCGGGCCTGGTGGCTGCAGGGCTGCATCCCAGTCCGGTGCCTTATGCGGATTTTGTTACCACCACCACCCATAAAACCCTGAGGGGTCCAAGGGGCGGTATGATACTTTGCCGGAAAGAATATGCGAAGGCCATTGACAAGGCTATTTTCCCCGGTACACAGGGAGGCCCCCTGATGCATGTGATAGCTGCAAAGGCTGTGTGTTTCAAAGAAGCCATGGAGCCATCCTTCCGGGAATACCAGAAGCAGATCATCCGGAATGCAGCGGCATTGGCTCAGGCGCTGACGGAAGAAGGATTTCACCTGGTATCCGGCGGGACGGACAACCATCTGATGCTGGTGGATTTGAGAAATAATGGCATTACAGGAAGAGATGCGGAAAAGCTTCTTGATAAAGTGCGGATCACCGTCAACAAGAACACCATTCCCAATGATCCGCAGAGTCCCTTTGTCACCAGTGGCATTCGTCTGGGCACCCCTGCCGTAACCACAAGAGGAATGAAGGAAGAGGATATGAAGCAGATTGCCGCAGCGATCCGTCTGACGATGGAGGACTTTGATCAAAACAGGGATAAGGTGCAGTCCATTGTGGAGGGACTGTGTGACGGGCATCCGATTTATTCGGAAGACATAAAGTATTAAAATAGAATGCATTCATAAAGGGATGTACCTGGGAAAAGGCCTTCGGGCCTTTTCTTTTGAAATACGAATACCTATCTGGCTGGAAGGATGGAGGAGGAAAGAAGCATGGAACAACAAATGCCGCTGGCTGCCAGAATGCGGCCGGTTACCCTGGAGGAATTTGTCGGGCAGCGGCAAATCATTGGCAAAAATAAGCTGCTGTATCGTGCCATTAAGGGTGATCGCCTGTCTTCTGTGATTTTTTACGGCCCTCCCGGCACTGGAAAAACCACACTGGCTAAAATTATCTCTCATGAAACAAAATATAAATTCATACAGCTCAACGCGGTTACGGCGGGCGTAAAGGAAATACGGGAAGCGGCATCCGAGGCAAGGAATACCCTGCTCAACCCAAAGGGGAAAATTGTTCTGTTTTTCGATGAAATCCACCGGCTGAACAAGGGACAGCAGGATGTATTGCTGCCCTATGTGGAGGATGGCAGCATCATATTGATTGGAGCAACGACGGAGAATCCCTACTTTGAAGTAAACAAAGCCCTGTTGTCCCGTTCCACCATTTTCCGGTTTGAACCGCTGTGCGATGCCGACATCAGGATGCTGATGGAAAGAACCTTGAAAGACAAGGAAAAAGGTCTGGGAAATACTCCTGTAAAAATCGATTCCGATGCCATGGATCATATTGCCATGTTAAGCGACGGCGATGCCAGAGTGGCCCTGAACGCTTTGGAACTGGCCGTTTTAACCACGGAGCCGGACCCTTACGGAGTAATTTCCATTGATTTGAAGACGGCCGGGGAATGTATACAGCAAAAGACTTTGAAGTATGATAAGAACGGGGACGACCATTATGACATCGTCAGTGCGTTTATCAAAAGCATGCGCAACTATATGGAACCGGATGCGGTGCTGTATTGGCTTGCGCGAATGATCGCATCCGGAGAAAAGCCCGAATTCATTGCGAGAAGAATCATCATCTGTGCGGCAGAGGATGTGGGCCTGGCCAGTCCCGCCGCCCTTCAGGTGGCAGTGGCAGCATCCCAGGCAGTGGAGCGGATCGGGTGGCCGGAAAGCCGGATTGTCCTGGCGGAAGCGGCGTTGATGGTTGCCTGCTCTCCCAAGTCCAATTCCAGCTGCGTCGGGATTGACAAGGCACTGGAGGATGTCCGGAATCAAAGGTCCGGACAGGTGCCTGTCAATCTGCGGGATTCCCATTATAAGGGGGCCAGGCAGCTTGGCCACGGGGCAGGATATAAGTATTCCCATGATTATCCCATGGGCCGGGCCATACAGCAATATATGCCGGAAGAATTCCAGGGGAAAAAGTACTATTTTCCCAGGGAAGCCGGCAATGAAGCCAGGATCCGGCAGCGCCTGGATCAAATTCTCGGCGATATGGAGGAGCGGGACAAGGCCCGGGGAAAATAACGATCCCCGGGTATGGACAGCGGAAAGGAGTTCAAAAGATAAGATGGATGACAGAGTTTATTTGGATCACGCATCCACTACTTTTACCAGGCCGGAGGTTCTGGAGGAGATGCTGCCTTATTTTACAAAAATATATGGCAATCCCTCCAGCGTTCACAGTTTTGGCAGGGAGGCCAAAAAGGGTCTGGATCTTGCAAGGGAACGGACAGCCAGGGCTTTGAATGCCGATTTCGGTGAAATCTACTTTACGGCCGGAGGCAGTGAATCGGACAACTGGGCACTCCGGGGAGCTGCACTGGCCAATCGGAAGAAGGGAAATCACATCATCACAACTTCCGTGGAACACCATGCTGTTCTGCGTACCTGTGAAGATCTGCAGCGAAACGGCTTTGACGTCACTTATCTTCCGGTGGACAGGGAAGGGCTGGTCACTCCGGAGCAGGTCCGGGACGCCATTACCGACCGGACGATTCTCATCAGCGTGATGATGGCAAACAATGAAATCGGAACGATCCAGCCAATCCGGGAGATCGGGGCGATTGCCAGGGAACGGGGGGTCCTCTTTCATACCGATGCGGTGCAGGCAATCGGCAGCGTTCCCATTGATGTAGAGGACATGAAGATTGATATGCTCTCCCTTTCCGCACATAAATTCTATGGGCCAAAGGGAGTGGGAGCCCTTTATATCCGAAAGGGCGTAAAGGTCCGGCAGCTCATCAGCGGAGGTCCGCAGGAAAGGGACCACAGGGCAGGTACGGAAAACCTTCCGGGTATTGTTGGCCTGGGAAAGGCAATGGAAATAGCCACGAAGGATATTTCGGGGCATAATGCCCGTTTGTCCGCCATGAGGGACCGAATGATCCGGCAAATCCTGGCCACTGTGGATTATACCCGCCTGAACGGGCATCCTACCAAAAGACTCCCCGGCAATATCAATATCGGATTCGAGTTTACAGAAGGGGAGTCCCTTCTGCTTCGTCTGGACCAAAAAGGCATTGCGGCATCCAGCGGTTCCGCCTGTTCCAGCGGCTCCGTGAACCCTTCCCATGTACTTCTGGCAATTGGACTGCCTGTGGAAATTGCCCGGGGTTCCCTTCGTATGACGCTGGGAGACGAGAATACGAAGGAAGAAATCGATTATGTACTGGATGTTCTTCCCCGGATTGTGCAGAGTCTCAGGGAAACCTCCCCTCTTTTCCTTCAGGAAAGAAAAGGTGTAAAACGCATATAAATCCATGAATTTGTTCCATTTCATGTATTCCTTTGGAAGACAGGGAGAAGATAAAAAGGAAAAAAGCAAGGACGAGGGACAGGAAATGGAAAAGAAACGAAGCAGTACCCTGATCAAGCGCCAATCCATCATTGGCATGCCGGTAATAGAAGGCAGGACGGGCAAGCGGCTGGGAATGGTCCGGGATGTGTATACAAGCGGGCAAAACTCCCGGCTGGAAGGATTTTATGTATCAAATAAGGGATGGGGCAAAAAGTTTATCGGAATCCCTTTTATGGATGCCACCATCGGATACGACATGATCCTCACAGAAGGGGAGCTTCCGGAGAACAGCAGGTTTCCGGAAGACAGCGGCGGATTGAAAAATCTATTGAACAAGGAGGTCCTGCGGGAGGACGGAAAGCAACTGGGTCAAATCAGCGACATTCTGCTGGATCCGCTGACCGGCAAAGTCGAAGCTCTGGAATTGTCGGAAAGCATCTTTGGGGACCTGGTATCCGGAAGACGGATTCTGCCCTGGCAGCCCTTTGAGCGTCCGGAAGACGATATGCTTGTGATTACTATGGAACAGGCAGACAGCATCTTTCCCTGTGATAAGGGAATAAAAAACATTTTTTTCAACAAACTATAACTCCGAAAGGGGAGTGTTATTTCTATGAAACACCACAAAATGAAAAGCTTTGTGGCAGGCAGTCTGATTGGCATTGTGGCAGGCAGGCTCTTTATGCCCCCGGTTGATTCGAAGACCAGAAGAAAGATCCTGAATAAGGGATTGGACATGGCAGATGATATTTCCCGGAAGGTGTCCGATTTGAAACGGTAAAAGCAAGGGAAGGGACTTCTATGTCCCTTTTTTTCTTTTCAAAGGATGAAACCCCATGAAACCGACCAGAAAACAAGCAGGCATAGGTCTGACCATTCTGATTTTAGCAGCAGTGATATGGTTCATAACCGCAAAATGGGATAAGTTTGCCGGTCTTTTCCGGTTATTGATCACTGGAGCCACTGTTGCATATCTTTTAACTCCTCTGTGTAGTATTCTGGAACGAAAGGTATCCAGAGTATGGGCAATTGCAGGCATTGTGCTGACTCTGGCAGCACTTTTGATTGTGATTGCCCTGATTTTCCTGCCCAGGATGGCGAATGAGGTCATAGAGCTTGTGGAACGGTTTCCGGCACTGATGGCGTCTGTCCGCGATGCTGTGAACAACATTCAGGAAAACATGGAACAAATGGGAATTCCGGACGGAGTACAGAATTCCCTGAATGAATATTTGCTTACCTTTCAGAAAAAGGCAATGCGGTATATTACAGGCTTTCTGGATCGTTCCATCGTCGGAGTGTCGTCTCTGCCCTCCCTGTTCATGGGATTTGTCATCGGACTCTATTTCCTGAAGGACCGGGAATACTTTGCCGGAAAGCTGACCCATCTCATTCCGATTCATTCCAGGAGAACGGTAATGATGGTGGCATCGCAGATCAATCATATCCTGCACTGTTTTATCCGTGGGGAAGCTTCCACTGCCGCAGTGGTCGGCATTCTGGCAACCATTGCCTATCTGATCATAGGACTTCCCTATGCTTTTTTCCTCGGATTCCTGGCAGCGTTGTTTGAAGTCATACCCTATTTCGGCCCATGGATAGGAGCCGCTCCGGCCGTTGTCCTGGCTTTTCTCGCAGGATCGGACAAATGTCTTTGGACGATTTTTGCTGTCGTCCTGATTCAACAGCTGGAAAACAATTTGATTTCCCCCAGGATTATGAGCAGCGTGGTAAACCTGCATCCTGTAGCTGTTATTTTGGCCCTGTGGGTGGGAGGACAATTTTTCGGCATTGCCGGAATGTTTTTTGCTGTACCGGTTGTCCTGATTCTCCGGGTCATCCTCAAGTATATCTATCTTGGCATTGTTGCACCTCAATAGGAATG
>ENA-UOOI01003340-UOOI01003340.1-fermentation-metagenome-genome-assembly--contig:-NODE-3340-length-12280-cov-13.870675_pt1 | contig 12280 bp, 8 predicted proteins | sample MGYA00245779_ERZ724027 | MGnify/ENA primary metagenome ERZ724027 (study PRJEB28704, sample SAMN03018318) | fermentation metagenome | biome: anthropogenic terrestrial biome; feature: soil; material... | reverse complement strand
CAATACAAATTAAAACTAAGGGAAAGCGAATGAAAGAATGGCAACTTTACAATGGTTCTGCCGGGCCACAACCATTCAGTGTTCAATACCAAATAGAAATGATGCCGGAAGAAGAAATAACTTTGATACCCTATGGTTGTACCACATTGAGAATTACAGAATTTCCCGTTACAAGAGAATAGAATTGGCTCCGGCCTCGTGGAAATAAACGCCCGGGATAACCGTGACGCCGGACAGATGAAAGTGTGGATTGACTACGTAGAATAAGAAAAGATGAAAATTGCCCGATTAATCGCTTGCTTGAGTTTTATTTTTTTCTGTGTCGATTTGTCGTCGCAGGCACTCAAATCTGTTGAAATTACAACTACGGAAGAGAAAGGATTGCAAATAAAGACGTTTAACCGCTTCCAACAACCGGGATATGATTTGCCGTTTGTATCGATCAGGATAGACAACAAGCTGTATTCTTCCCTAGACGCACGAATAACGGATGATAACCTCACAATACTGGATAATGAACTGGTATTATTTGTGTCCGACATTATTCCTTTGGCTTCAGGTGGTTTCAATATGAAGCTTCATATTAAAAACGTGTCGGATGATACCTTGAATATTTCCAATATTGTTCCTTTCGGGGAATCTCAGAAACACGTATATTTAACTTCCTGGGATAAGGGTGATCCATTGTCGAGAGCTTTTATTTTCCGTCCGGGATTTGTTCCGGTAAACGTTACCCTCCCCGATAACTCGTGGGGAATAGGATTGGGGATAATCAACGTGGATAACGGGAGTTCCATTGTAGCATTGACAAAAACCAACAGAACCCTTTCCTCTAAGACCCGCTTCAGTCGATTCTCTTCTGCCATTTATCCGGATGGCGAGTTGATTTGTGACGTGTGGATGGATTCGTATATCGGACGTTGGCAAGAAGGACTCAGGTTAATATTTCAGCAAAATATGCTGTATGATATTGAACCCGACACCTTTGATAACTGGATGTATGAGCGGAAAGATTTAGAATGGATAAAAACCGCATTTGTCGGACATTTTGTTTCGGCCTGGCACAATTACTTCTATGATTATGAAAAAAAAAGAGGGTATGCTGCCTATACCGATTTTGTTAAAAATACACGGGATCTATTTGGTGGAAACGACGTATTGACATTGTGGACCGGTTTTCCGGTACTTGGTCTGGATCAGCGCAATCAGTGGGATTTGGTACATGCCCTGCCGGGAGGAGTGAAGAAAATACGGGAAATCTCATCACAGGGATTGAGAAATAACTTGAGATTCATGACATCTTACAATCCGTGGGATTTACCTGCTGCTCAAGACCAGATATTGAAATCCACACGCTATGAAAATCCGTTGGAAGGGTTGGGGAAAATATCGATCGAAGCAGGCTTTCAAGGAGTGATGTATGACACCCGAAGTGAATCGAGTAAACAGTTTCAAACCGCAATAGATAAATATGTAAAAGGATTCGGCGTTTTTCCCGAAGGAATGTGCGTGCCGGTGGATATGCAACATTGTATGATGGGAAGAACCCACGCGGCCATACAGTATGCGCCGTTCCTGAATTTAAATAAGCTCATCAAACCCGATTTTGCCATATATCGACAAATCATTATCGATAAGGAAAATCCGAGAAGGGATGTTTCTCTGGCTTTTTTTGGAGGACATGGTGTTGAATTCCACCTGTATTTGCCCTGGGAGATAGACTGGTTGCAGGAACTATATGCTTATACGGGAAAAACGGTACGGATATTACGTGAAAATGCAAATAACTTTCTGCAATATAACTGGACTCCCTTACTTCCTACCCTGGTTGATAGCATATGGGTAAACGAATGGCCGGCAAATGAAAAGACAATCTACACTATTTACAATTTAAAACCGCAAGGATATAAAGGAAGTCTTTTTGAAGTTTCTCCTAAGGAAGGGTGGCATTATGTTGACCTTTGGCACAACAAAGAGTTAACGCCTGAAGCAATCGGTTCAAAACACCTGATAAAGGTGAATGTAGACCCATTTCCGGAAGATTATTTAGATACCAGGGCTGAATCTTCGGTTTCCTGCATTGCTTTTTTTCCGAAATTAATACAGGTTTCACACGAAAAAAACCAGATCAAGGTTACCGTTCCCGATGGAAAAAAAGTGAAAATATGGCAGGGGGGTCCCTCATATTCAAGGGAACCTGTACAAACTATTCAATCCACATCTTTCACATTGAATGAGTCTGAATATCGAAAAAACTATAAGGGTGATATCGTATTGCAATTGTTCGATGAGCAAAAGCTGGTAGATGTATATATTATTCCAGGTTCGTCCATACCGGAAACGGAACCCGCTTACGGCAATTATTCCCTATCAAAGGGACAAACAGAATACGACAGTCAATATATGCAGGTTTTATTGCAGCGAGAAAGAGATTTGTTGAATATCACTTGCAAAAGGAATGTGGAACTACAAGTCTATCCGAAAGACAATAGCAAACAAAAACCGGCTGTGTTTAATCAGAAGAATATTGTAATAAAACTCTTAGACACATTTGGCCGATACGAAGGCGATTTTGTGATATTGGCCAAATTAAACGGTGATACGGTTGATAGTACAAACGTCCAAATGCCTTACGGTTATGCAAGAATAGCTTCTGATGTGGAAACAACTCCACTGGTTTCTGCCGCTCCAGTCGGTATGGCATACATTCCTGGCGGTAAATTTACTTTTAAGGCACACCATATCGGAGACTGGATGATTAAACATCCCACAGAGGATACGGCCAGGGTTGTTGATATGAAAGCGTTTTATATAGACAAACATCCTGTGACAAATGCGCAGTTCAAACAATTTGTGGACGAAACCGATTATAAACCTTCCGATCCGGAAAACTTTCTTTCACATTGGAATAATGGAGATTTGTTTGCAGGAGAAGAGAACAAGCCGGTTACTTTTGTTTCGTACGAAGACGCGCAAGCCTATGCGCTTTGGGTTGGGAAACGGCTTCCTACGGAAAAGGAATGGCAATATGCGGCCCAGACCGATGAAAATTATCTATATCCCTGGGGTAATGAATTAGATTCCGCTCTGTGCAATACGGGTAATGGCATTCTCGACCCGATTGGAAAGTATCCAGAAGGTGCAAACAAGTACGGACTTGAAGAGTTGACCGGATCGGTTTGGCAATTAACCAACGACTTGTATAAAAACGGGACAATTACGTTCATAATTTTAAAAGGAGGTTCTTATTTTAGCCCCCAGTCCAGTTGGTGGTACGTAACCGGAGGTGCGCTCCCGTTGATTAACAGGCAGCAACTGTTGAGAGTATCGCAAGGGTATGAACGGAACAGCACCGTTGGCTTCCGTTTGGTAAAAGACTGCAGCAATTAACTTCTCACAATTCTTATTGAAAATACTTTTATTCACAAAAAAACACTTGTGTATCTGTAATTTCACAATGATGAAAATTATTGCAAAATAGTGTATTAAATTACCTTCCGAGAATGATTTTTTTTCTAATCTCATCGGGACGCATTCCTGTCTTCTTCAAACAAAAATCAGACAGATGCGAGAGATTGGAAAATCCCAGATAATCTGCTATTTGTTTCAACGGATAGTCGGTATCTATGAGATAATTCAACATTGCTTCTTTTTTTATGGATAACATCCATTGTTTGGGTGTTACCCTGAAGTTATTTTTAAAATGGCGCGTAAATGTCTTTATTGAGTTAAATCCGCATTTTTCCGAAAGGTCGTCCAATCTGTCGGTATAATTATAGTTTTTGATGACCAACTCCACGAAATTATTCTCTTTTGCCAGATGGCATATTATATTTACAGTCAGCGTTCCTTTCTCCTTCGAAATTACCTTTTGCGTACCGTTCTCGAACAGTAGAATGCATTCCCGTACATTTCCGTATATACCTGATTCACCTTGGCTGGCGAAATGATAATATATCCTGTTATTTAATTCTGACTCATACATACAATGTTGTTTATCTATCATTCATATGCAGCATGATGCTGTTTTCTCCCGTATTATTCGCAGTGCTTCTAGTTCCGGATATACCATTTGCTACTACCGGATTCCATTGTTCAAGTGCATGTGCCGAAAACTTGTACTCATGATTACGGTAAATATTGAAATCAACCGGACCAGAGGGTGTGTTGCGTACAGGAAGATAGAAGTCCATCACATCGGTACTATTTGTGATGTTGAGGAATTGTGAGCCTCTCAGTACGCCTGTTACCTTTCCTGAGCGATATCGCAGACCACCGCTCCAGTAATGGCGAACGATGACCGTGGGTTTACTATTTACGATGATCGTATCCAGTTCATAGTCCCAGATGGTTCTCATCATGGCTGTAAAGGCTGCACCTGTCACGTCGAATTCTCCACCACCCGGTGTTACGGCATATTCCCAGTTCCCCCAGTTGGTTGTGTTCCATTCTATATGGGTACTTTGCTCTTTGGTGATGGTGTCGGGTATAAAGGCTTTTGCTGCTTTTACATGCAACTTGGTAGCTTGTGAGGGATCGGCTTTGTTTGACAGTATATGTTCAGGCACGTAGTAGGAGATATTCTTTTCTTTAAGTGACCAGTAAGCACCCGTCATTTCCGGCACAATGGTATAGGGTTCGATCAGCTCATACCAGGTAGGCAAATAGGCGTTCGAATCGGGATTGTTATAAAGCGCCTTGACCATTGTGAGGAAGTTGCCGGCGTTCAGGTCGATAGGGTAAGGATCGCGGTCGCCATCGCCATCGGAGTCGGGATAGGAACTGAGAAAAACCCATTTGTTTACGTTGTTGAAATTGCTTGTCAGATTTGCATCAAGTGCATATTTGTTTAGTGTATAGGATCCGGCACCACTACCCAGTCCTGTATACCATATCCGGGAATCTTTCAACTCCTGTACCTCATGGGCATCTGCATCGATCAGCAGTTGTACGTTCCCGTTCCAGTCCCGGTCGTAATAACCCAACGTCGGGTCTTCCAGTCCAAAGTCGACATACTGATAGGCTCCGGTGTAGGCAGAAGGAGGCACTGTGTAAGGATTGGGACTGGGAGGTGTTGACTGTAGCCGGTTGGGTGACCAGAGGTATTGCATCGGTACATTTGTCAGACCCATTTTCAGAATAAATATATAGCTGGTCTTCTCATTGTCTGTTGCGGGCCCTCCCGGTATTGGATAGCTACTGAGACTATCGATCGTCACCTTGGCCATAGTACGGTCCAGTGCAAATCCTTTCAAACTCTCATTCGGACCCCGTAAATCGGCTGTATAAGGGTTTTCAGCAGGTCTGTCTGGAGCTATGTTGAACTCGTCGAAAGTAAACATGATAAAGGGAGGCTCTATCGGTTTTCTATTGGTATCAAATATCACCCGGAGCGGTGTGGTATAGGATAGCGGTGTTTTTACCAGTGTTTGCATTTCAGCGAGAGAACTGAGCATGTTTAATGCACCTGTTAGTGTCTGATTGCTGATAGTCATGATGTTTTCATTTAACACGACATAGACAATACTTTCACCCGGTTTTGTCTCCACCACGATATGAGAAAAATCGATGATCCAGTTACCGGTGAGCGGATCTTTCGAGGCAAGAGAGAGGTTTCCAACGTCAAATAGCTTGTTTGTCACGATCTGCCCTGTGGTTTTGGAGAAGACAATAATACGTAATGATTCAATCGTGATGGATTCCAGGTCTCCCGTTGTGTCTGAGGGCAATATGATTTGCGACGACCGGAAACTCAGGTAAGTGCCGTCGGGTTCACTTTCACTACAGTCTGCAGGCGAGTCGTAAACACAGCTTAGCCAGACCGGCATTGAAATGATCATCAACAGAATAATATTCTTCATACGATTTACTTTATTTTTTCGTTAAGGTACCTGAGATTTTTCATTCAACATCCCATTGAATTATGATTGTATTTTTTTCCTTACCAGCTGTTGAGATGTTCTGCAAATACTCAGAGATGCAGCTTTAACGGGCTAGTAGTCAGATTCTATATCCGTATTGTAAGTGTGAATGAGCCAGTCGTTGACCCACACCTCTGTCACTACATAGGTGTCGTTGTTCTCCTTCACTTTGAAGCGTATCACAAAATCGTGATCACAGCTCAGGTTTACATCAGGATTCTGCAGTAGCAGGGTCCCCAACAGGTCTTCGTGGTAGAGTATCTTATTCTCTTTCCACTTGATCGTGAGCCAGTCGTCATGCCCCGTCTCCAGTTTCAGCGTGGTAAATTTTGCCGTGAGAATGCTATCCCCGTAGCTATATTCGGGTGGATACTGCATCGCATCTGCGTTCCGCAGGATGTCTCCGTTGACTGAATAATCTCCATTGCGCATGTTTATCTCCACCTTGAAGTCTTCGGGGTATTGCATCCCTTCCACGATTACCTCGATCCGGCTGACATATTGCGCAAGGCGAATGGAGGTGTGTTCGTAGTAAGCACCCAGCACGCTTTCAGGGTCGGGTAGGAATACGTTGTTGCTCATGCCGGTATACAGAGATTTACCTTTCAGGTTCTCTGCCAATCCTGCCGATTGTTTTAGCTGCAGCAACAGGTCTTCCTTCGTCGTCACCTTCTGTTGCAGGTTTTGCCGTGTATAATGACTATCGATGCCTGCCCAGGCTACAAAAGAGTATTGTCCGTGCGGGTAGATGGGTATCAGCATCTCGTAGTTGGAGGAGAGGGTGACGTTATCCTCAGTGTATTCTGCCACAAATTTTTCGTTTTCATCGAAAACGAAAACGTTCAGGTTTTTGATATCTACCGGATAGATGGTATCTGTATTGCAGGGAGTCTTGGTGTAAAATCTGAGGTAGACGCCCTGGGGACAATCCAGCATATCTTCATATATCAGAGCGTCACATCCACTTCCCGTCATCATGATCCCGTTAATCAGCAGCAGTGCGGCGGCTATCCTGTTGTAAAGGTTTCTCTTCATAATATTCTTTTTTTTCTTGTTCTGTGTGCGAAAAGGAAAACCAAATCTCCTCTTCGCTTGGCCCTGGCTGTCTGTATTTCCTATTATAGGTGTTCATTCAGGCAGCCCTTGGGTTTGTTTGAGTAAATACATTGCATTGTAAACCACCGCTTACAGCTTTTTTATCAATACATTGTACCCGGATCGGTCAGTGAATATTTGTAGGTATGGATGGTCCAGGGCAATACTTTCACTGATACGGAAAGATAGGTGAAATCGGTCTTCAGCGGATCTTCCACGTTGATTGGATTGTCCGGATTGTCTCCATTATCCGGATCGGCCGGGTTGAGCGGGTTGTTGGGTAATCCCATGCGTAGGAAGGCATCAATATGAGCATGATATACCTGATTGCGGACTGTCGGGGATACTTTCGGATTGGGATCTGTTGCTGTCGATGTCATGCTGTTGGGATTAAGCCAGAGCACATACTTCATTACTCCGTTGGTGAATTCGGTGGCATTTTGTCCCTGTGCTTCTGCTGCCGTGCGGGTGTAATAAAATTTCTTGTCGTTCTCGCCCCAGTAGACGGTTGTGGGTGTGGTGAATGTGGGGGCTGCTCCTTCTACCAGAAGCGGCATAAAGGTGGCCCGGATTTCAAAATAGGTGGTATTCCCTTTCTTGTAGGATCCTCTTGCAATACTCAGATCAGTCTCAGTGACCACATGGTTTACCGGAAGGACAAACTTACTGGTTGCCTCTGAAATGAGCGGAGTGCTTACTGCATTTGCATCATAGGTCCACGGGGTAACAGCAGTGAAGGAGGTGAGCCCGGTATAGTCGAAATTGACATTTCCTGCTGTCCAGCTTGTCATATCAACCGGAACAAAGGTATAAACAGGGTTTGGTACCTCATAGGTGCTTTTTTTCATCAGATAGAACTTCTTGTTGCTTTGTCCTACGGCATAGGTTATACCTTTTACGGTGGCAATTTGTGATTCCACACCTCCCACAACCTCCTTCACCGGCCAGCCGGTGCCAGTTGTCGCTTCGGGTGTTACTGTCATAAAGGCACGCGATACCACTCGTTCCACATTGATCAGTATATTATTGGCATTTCCATCAAGTATTGCATCTTCTTTGGTGATATTGGGCAAAACTGTCATGGAATACGTATCCCGGTCGTTGGTCATCATAATGGTTTCTGTACCCGTTGTAGCGGGAGCTTCCGGTGCGTTGTAGCTGGCTACTTCCGATGCTATTTTGGCATATTCGGCAGCAAAAACAGTAGGGAAGTTGGCTGCCGATGTAGCTTTCAATGTAGTCAGAATACTTTCTGCCCCGTTGATCACGACGTACGCTCTTACATTTTCCCCGGCAGTGGCTTTCAGAGCCAGGTTGGGTTTCAGTTCCCCGGTAGCGGTAATTTCTGTAAATGCACTTTTTGAGAAAGAGTTGTAGTCAACAACTCCCTTGGTTGTGTTTACAAGGAACACCGATACTGTTTCCAGTTTGTCACGTCCCTGCCATGTGTTTTTCTCATTGTAATCGCCCGGGAGAGCCCTGGTTACAGATGTCTCGGTAAATTTTACCGTTCCCGGAAATTTCACGGTGATACTGGCATAGGAATCGGTTTCGTGCTGGGGCACTTCCGGCTGATCGTCAGCATTACAAGCCATAAAACCGAGGGAAATGGCTGCGATGAAGAATAATTTGTAAAGTTTCATAGGTTGATAAATTTAAAAAGTGAATAGACTTGGTTTTAATCCTTTTTTCTTTGAAAGGTTGTAGCCTTCCTTGTTTTGTTGATATTATTATTGATTCTTTATTTCTTTTTTTAGTTCCTTCAGGTTTGTCGCTGCCATAGGATCGCCGTTGTCAGCTGCCTTTTTCAGGAATTCTGTTGCCTTGGCCAGGTCTCCTGCCTTTGCATAGGATACGCCCATGTTGTTCCAGGCGCGCGGATCATTCTTTACCCTCTCCAGCCGTTCCAGTGCTGCGACGAAGTTACCGCCCTCCAGGTCTGTAGCCGCACTGTTGATGAGGGCAATGGGATCGTCCGGGTAGAGACGGGCAGCTATGTCAAACACCTCCTTGAATTCCTTGCTTTCTCTGGGGTAGGTCACAGCCACCAGATACATTTCGTTCAGGCTCAATAAGCGCGGGTTGCTCTTTAATATCGTCTTTGCTTCTTCTACCGGAAATGCACGAACGTTGTAGGCAATCATATATTCGGTCCTACGTAAGTATGGGTAGAGGTTATTCAGCAGATGATGGTAGGTTGCACCTCCTTCAATTTTTACCAGCTCGATGTCGCGAGCGTCGGGCGGTGTCACTTCACGGATAATACGTATAATCTCCTCTCTACCGGCAAGCGATGAACTTTCCACGGCAGCGAGTAGGCCCGTCCAGTCCTCACCCACACCCTCGATCTTTTTTATGCGATCTCTTTCAATATTGTGTCTGTTTGAAAGATAATCGGCAAAGGAGAAGGCTCTTCGCTGCGCCAGTTTGCGGTTGTAGTCGAAGCTCCCCTCGGGAGAAGCATAACCCTCGATGGTTAGTTCGGTGACAGTCAGGTCTTTGTTGTCCTGTACCTCTTTGATTACTTTATCCACCTTATTTAGTTCTGTGGCATTGTTCTTGTAGTCGCGCAGCAGCTCGTACCGGTCGAAGGGATAGTTGAAAGATGCACTGTGGCGCTCGCTTCTTACTTTCACCGGTTCAGGTTCCGGCTCAATATAGGTAAGGTGATAGACCGGTGGTTGTGGTAGCAGCTGTGTCAGCAAAGGCCACTCATCCTCCCCTCTGTCGCATCCGGCACATGCATTGCGACCGGCATGCAGTACCAGTGAGGCATTCTCCATCCACTCCTCATAAGGAATCGTAGTGTGGTAGCTGATTACTTGTGGGGTGTTATTTTCCCTTTGGATGATGGCAAACGGATTGAGTATACCGACGTTTTTACGTGAGCCGAGCGCTGTTTGACGATGCAGTACCCTGTTACGTACCGATCCGCCAAGAATTACCGGCTGCAGGGCTCTTCGCACCTCCTGGTCACTGTTGGAAATGAAGAATGGAGTGATGGTCACCATCTCATTTCTCCCGAGGTATAATTGTGAGGCATTGATTTCCATGCGGACAACAAGCAGTTCCCCCTGTCTGTTCACAATGATTTCGCCGATCCGGGGTTTCTCTATCGGAGTAGTTTTCGCCTCTGCTGTAATAAATCCACAGAAGAAAAATACAGAAGTGATTAAAAGCAACAGGTATGATTTTTTTGTTGACATGGTTGTTCTATTTAATAATGTAAATAATTGAAAGAGCTCCTTTTGTCGGCCCCAGATAATTTTTCTCTCCGGTTCCCTGAGAGGTTCCACACTTCACACAGGGGAACTTCTCATAATGGAAACGGGCATATCCCCCCCCGAGGGTGAACTCCAGGTTCCACCGGTTGTTAAGGATCCACTGATAGCCGTAACTGATTCCGGCGCCGTAAGCATATCCCTGATAACGGGTATCTTTCAGTTTTTTTAAATGCCAAAAAGGAATATCCCATCCTCCCACATTATATTGTCCGCCCAGGCCGTGCAGTCCGAAAAAATGACCGTTAAACTTTTCACATGTCCAGTAACGAAATTCGGTATAAATCAACCAATGCTTCAAATATTTATAATCGGATAAGGTAAATGGATTAAATCCGCCGGCGACTTCAAATGTTGTTTTTTTACCGAGGGCAACCTCTATTCCAAGATTGGGGGTTAATGTGCCCCAGTAGGGAATATTTGTTTTAATTCCGGTGGTCTGCGAACTTGTGGTTATACATTCCAGGAAAAAAAAACAGCCAAAAATCATCCACATTTTTTTCATGTTGTATTTTTTTTGTTGTAAAATTAGGACGACCGGCAATGAGATGTTTGTCCTAAAAAAGCGACTTTTTGAACTCAAAATGCATTAACTAAGGTTAAATTGTAATTTAAAAAGCATGATGATAATTTTATTCATTGATTATCAAGATACTATTTGGTCTAATTATCTTATAAATAAACGACGTTGGTTTGGATAAAAAAGACAATATTTTCTAATAAAAACACCTAATGAAGGATATGTTGACGCTTTTTTTATCGACACATAATTGTATTTTGTGTCTTTTTTTTAAAATAGTAGAATTGGTTGATAAAAAAATGTCGCGCAAAAAAAGGCATGTTACTTCGTTTGAAGAAAATTTGTTAACTTAATGATCGAGGAATACGTTGAAAGGTAGTAGGGGTCATGCCGAATTCTTTCCTGAATGAGCGTGAAAAATATGCAAAGTCGTTAAAACCACACTCTGTGGCAATATCGCCGATAGGTTTTTGGGAAATGGCAAGAAGTCTCTTTGCCTTGTTGAGTCTCGCCTTTAGAATATAGTTTGAAGTAGTCATACCGGTTATCGCTTTTATTTTCCGATTTAATTGTGAAGAACTGAGGCAGACTTCTGAAGATATTTTTTCAATAATATTTTCCGTATTGGTTAATTCTTTGTAAATATGACTTGTGACGCGTTGGAGAAATTCCAGACTTACATTATTACTATCGGCGGCTTTCTCTTTGCGATTTGCATTTATATGCACAAAGGGGCTGTATTTTTCTCTTAATTGTTTTCTTGTGGAGAGTAACTGGTCAATCACGACCAGCAATTCCTCCTCGAATACCGGTTCTGAAAGAAAGGCATCGGCTCCGTATTCAATTCCTTTTATACGTTCTTCTTTTGAGTGGTTCAATGTGAGTAGGATTACTGGTATATGGTTGGTCGTCAATGTTTTTTTTATTTTTTTACATAGTTGGAACCCATCCAGAAAAGGCAGTGCGGTATCTGAAATAATCAGATCGGGCATTTTCTCCTCAGCAGTCCTTATGGCGTCTTCACCATTTCTTTCCGTCAGGAGAACATATTGATCCTTCAAAACAGAAATCAGATAATAGCTCATATCTCTGTTTCCCACGACAATCAGCACAACCGGTTTTTCATTGCTTTCTATCCGTGATGGAAAATTATCCGGAAGGATTAAACGGTTGCTGCCTGGGCTTTGTTTGCATATTGTAAAAGGTTTTTCGTCATTTGGAGTGCTACCATGACGTATTGGAAGGTTCACCGTGAAAACGGCACTATTGGATTTTTCAATTTTTACAGTGATTGTTCCATTCATTTTTTCGATCAGCTGTTTTGTAAGAGTCAATCCCACTCCTGAGTCGAGGTCGGTTAAACTGTCGTTTCTTTTCTGAAGGAAAGGATTAAAGGCACGTGAAATATCCTTATAATCAGCATCCGCACCATGATAGGAAATTTCAACGGTATAATTATTTTT
>ENA-UOOI01003339-UOOI01003339.1-fermentation-metagenome-genome-assembly--contig:-NODE-3339-length-12288-cov-2.353634_pt1 | contig 12288 bp, 10 predicted proteins | sample MGYA00245779_ERZ724027 | MGnify/ENA primary metagenome ERZ724027 (study PRJEB28704, sample SAMN03018318) | fermentation metagenome | biome: anthropogenic terrestrial biome; feature: soil; material... | reverse complement strand
TTCCACCGTTGTATATTCCGAATGTGATGACAGCATAAATCCTTATAAAGTGGCTTCTCACAGGCATACACCAGAAATTGAGCAATCTTTGAGCAGGATAGCGGGAGGAGATATTAAGGTTACTTTTACGCCCCACCTTACACCTATGACCAGGGGCATACTTTCCACTATTTATGCAAAATTGAACGTTAAAGGTCTTGCTGCTGATATACAAAAATTGTATGAGGATACATATAAGGATGAGTTTTTTGTTAGGGTATTGCCCCAGGGGGTTTATCCTAAAACCAAATGGGTTGCAGGCAGTAATTTTTGTGATATATCCGTAAAGTTGGATACGCGCACAGGCAGGATAGTTATTTGTTCCGTGATTGATAATTTGGTCAAGGGTGCGGCAGGCCAGGCAGTACAGAATATGAACATACTGTTTGGTTTACCTGAAAACACAGGCCTTAAACAAGTACCTATGTTCCCATAATAAGGGCACATTGAAAGGGGTTATTTAAATGAAAGAAGTATCGGGCGGTATTACGGCTGCCAAGGGGTTTTTAGCCGCAGGTGTTCATGTTGGTGTTAAAAGCTCTAATAAAACCAAAAAAGATGTAGCTATTATATGCAGTAAAGTGCCGGCTCAAGTAGGGGCAGTTTTTACCACCAATAAATTTGCGGCTGCTCCCGTGCTTTGGTGCAGGGAAGTTACCCAAAACCATAAGGCTAAAGCTATAGTGGTGAACAGTGGCAATGCCAATGCCTGTACGGGTATAGAAGGCTATAAGGATGCCGAACAAATGGCGGTATGGACGGGGCAGGCCTTGAATATACCTGCCGAGCAGGTTATGGTTTCCTCAACGGGTGTTATTGGCCAGCGTTTGCCCATGGATGTTATACATGAAGGTATCATAAAGGCATCAGCCAATCTTTCGGAAAATGGCAGTAATGCCGCGGCTGAAGCTATAATGACTACCGATACATATAAAAAAGAGATAGCTTTGCAATATGAATGCTGTGGCAAAACCATAACCATTGGTGGTATTGCCAAAGGTTCGGGTATGATCCACCCTAATATGGCAACCATGCTTTGCTATATTACAACGGATGTGAACATAAAAGACAATGCCTTGCAAAAAGCCGTGAAGGAAGCAGCTGACCACAGCTTCAACATGATAACGGTAGATGGCGATACCAGTACCAATGATACCATGATAGTGCTGGCAAACGGTGAAGCAGGCAATCCCGTGATAACTGAAGGCAAATGTTATGAAAAATTTACGAATGCTTTAACTTATTTGGCGGCGGCTTTGGCAAAAATGATGGCGCATGACGGTGAGGGGGCTACCAAGCTCATTGAAGTACATGTAGGTTCTGCTCCTAGCGAAAAAGATGCTGTCTTGGCTGCTAAGGCAGTTGTTTCCTCCAGTTTGGTGAAAAGTGCCTTCTTTGGTGAAGATGCCAACTGGGGCAGGATCATTTGTGCGGTAGGTTATTCGGGAGCAGAGCTTGACCCGGCTAAAGTAGATATGTGGCTGGAAAACGAAGCAGGCAAAATACAGCTGATGGCAAAAGGCGCAGGTCTTGCCTTTGATGAAAAGCAGGCTTCAGCTATTTTGAAAGAGCGGTCTATAAATGTACTTATAGAGCTTAACATGGGTGTAGCGGAGGCTACGGCCTGGGGCTGTGATTTGAGCTATGACTATGTAAAAATAAATGCGGATTACCGTACCTAACCTTTAGGGTAAACTTAACAAATATATAAATAAAAATTGAGGGTAATAAATATGAATCATATAACACAATTGGAAAAAGCCAATATTTTAATAGAAGCTCTTCCTTATATAAGAGAATTTCATGGTAAAACCATGGTTATAAAATACGGCGGTAATGCCATGATCAACGAGGAATTAAAAAGAGCTGTCATCAACGATATTTTGCTGATGCAGTTTGTAGGCATGCGCCCTGTACTTGTGCATGGCGGTGGTCCTGATATTAACCAAATGCTGAAAAAGCTGCAAATAAAATCTGAATTCATCAATGGCTTAAGAGTAACCGATGCCGCTACCATGGAAGTTGTAGAAATGGTTTTGGTAGGCAAGGTGAATAAGCAAATAGTAAACCATATAAACCAAGCAGGCGGCAGTGCCGTAGGTTTGTGCGGTAAGGATGGTAATTTGCTTATAGCCCATAAAGAGCATACTTATATTACCAACGAAGAAGGCAGCAGTGTATATTGTGATTTAGGCCAGGTTGGTGAAATAGAAGCCGTTAATACAAAACTTATAAATTCCCTGCTGGACCAAGGCTATATTCCTGTAATTTCGCCTGTAGCAGTTGGTAAAGAAGGCGAAAGCTACAATGTAAATGCCGATTTGGTGGCAGGAGAAATAGCCGCTGCTTTACAAGCCGAAAAATTAATGCTTCTTACCGATGTTGAAGGTATTTTAAGGGATTATGAGGATAAAACAAGCCTGATTTCCGAGATAACTGCGGATGAAGTTGAAACTCTTAAAGCTGACGGTATCATTGCAGGTGGTATGATACCTAAGCTGGATTGTTGTGTAAAAGCCTTGAGCGGTGGCGTGGGAACTACACATATAATAGACGGCCGTGATCCTCATAGTATTTTACTGGAGCTGTTTACACCTGAAGGTGCTGGCACTATGATTACAAAATAAATTAGTTTGTTAAAATAAAGGGGGATACAAAATGTCTAATGCAAGTATTATGGCAGATGGGCAAAAGTATGTAATGAATACTTACGGCAGGCTGCCTATTGCCATGGTAAAAGGTAAGGGCTGCCATGTTTGGGATGCGGACGGCAAAGAATATTTGGATTTTGTAGCAGGTGTTGCCGTAAACGCTTTGGGGCATTGCCACCCAAAAGTTGTGGAAGCTATTGCCGTACAGGCCGAAACCCTGATTCATTGTTCTAACCTATATTGGATAGAACCACAAGTAAAACTTGCCAAGCTTTTAGTGGAAAATTCCGTTTATGATAAAGTTTTCTTTGCTAACAGCGGTGCTGAAGCTAATGAGGGAGCCATAAAGCTGGCCCGTAAATATGCTAAAAACAGTGCTCATCCCGAGCGTTATGAAATAATAACCATGCTGAAATCTTTTCACGGTAGGACTCTTGCCACTTTGACTGCAACAGGGCAGGAAAAAGTGCAAAAGGGTTATGATCCCTTGCCTCCGGGTTTTAAATATGTGCCTTTTAACGATATTGAAGCCTTAAAAGCGGCAATCACTCCTTATACTTGCGCTGTTATGCTGGAGCCCGTACAGGGTGAAGGTGGTGTTATAGCCGCAGACGATACTTACCTTAAACAGGTGAGGGCTTTATGTGATGAAAAAGATATGTTAGTGATCTTTGATGAAGTACAGGTAGGTATGGGGCGTACAGGAAAATTGTTTGCTTATCAGCACAGTGGTGTTGAAGCGGATATAGTAACCTTGGCCAAAGCCTTGGGCGGCGGTACTCCCATTGGTGCTTTTATGGCCAAGGATGCTGTTGCTGACAGTTTCCACCCGGGCGATCATGCTTCCACTTTTGGCGGTAATCCCTTGGTAACCGCTGCAGGCTATGCCAGCCTTCAAGTAATTTTAGAGGAGGACTTGCCTGCTCATGCCATGGCGATGGGGAAATACATGACGGAAAAATTCAACGAGCTGAAACAGGAATATTCTTTTATAAAAGAATGCAGGGGCAAAGGCTTGCTTTTAGGTTTACAATTGGACATAGAGGGAGCACCTATAGTTAAAGAATGTTTGGATAACGGTTTGTTGATAAACTGTACTGCGGGCACTGTTTTAAGGTTTGTGCCTCCGTTAAATATTACTAAAGAGGATATAGATGCTGCTTTAGTAATTCTAAAGGCTGCTTTTGATAAAACAGCCAAATAACAGTAAAGGAGAGAAAAAATGAATTTAAGCAAAGATTTTTGTGGCAGGGATTTTATTTCCCTTCATGATTACACTCAACAAGAGTTGACCTATTTTTTGGATGTTGCCGATTTTTTGAAGGCTGAAAAAAAAGCAGGCAGGCCTATTCATTATTTAAAAGGTAAAACAATGGGCATGATTTTCCAAAAAAGCTCTACCCGTACCAGAGTTTCTTTTGAAACCGGCATGTATTATTTGGGTGGCACTGCTTTGTTTTTATCCAGCAATGACTTGCAAATAGGCAGGGGCGAACCAATTAAGGATACTGCAAGGGTATTATCCCGTTATTTGGACGGCATCATGATTAGAACTTACAGCCATGATGATGTTTTGGAATTGGCCGAATATGCGGATATCCCCATCATCAACGGCTTGACCGATTTGCTGCATCCTTGCCAGGTACTGGCGGATCTGCAGACCATCCGTGAGTATAAAGGCAAATTAGCAGGCCTAAAGCTTGTCTTTATAGGCGATGGTAACAATATGGCGCATTCTTTAATGTACGGTGGTGCTAAAATGGGTATGGAGGTAGTTATAGCAAGCCCTGAAAGCTATGTGCCTGATGCCACTGTTTTGGCCAATGCAAAAGCAGACGCCTTAGCTAACGGCGGTTCTGTAACCATAGTTTCCGACCCGATGGAAGCAGCTCAAAACGCGGATGTTATTTATACGGATGTATGGGCAAGTATGGGCATGGAAGGTGAAGCTGAAGCCAGAATGAAAGCTTTTGCAGGTTATCAGGTAAATGCCAAATTGATGACTGCCACCAAAGAAGATGTCATAGTATTGCATTGTTTGCCTGCCCATAGGGAAGAAGAAATAACCAATGAAATTTTTGAACTTCACCACAAGGAAATTTTTGATGAAGCCGAAAACCGTTTACATGCACAAATGGCGGTAATGGCTTTGACAATGGCTGATAAATAGTCTATAATGCCTATGGTATATTTTATTTTAAGTTAAAATTAGAGGATTTTTAATTTTATATGAAGGGGAGATTTTCATGAGTAACGATGCAAAAAAAGTAATACTTGCTTATTCCGGTGGTTTGGATACCTCTATCATTATTCCTTGGTTAAAGGAAAATTACGGTTATGAAGTAATAGCTATGTGTGGTGATGTAGGCCAGGGCGATGAAACAGCTCCTTTAAAAGAAAAAGCCATTAAAACAGGCGCTTCCAAACTTTATATCGAAGATTTGAAAGAAGAGTTCGTTAAGGATTATATTTGGCCTACCTTAAAAGCAGGCGCTGTATATGAAGGCAAATATCTTTTGGGTACTTCTTTTGCCCGCCCTTTGATTGCCAAACGCATGGTAGAAATAGCTCGTCAGGAAGGTGCTGTGGCTATTTGTCATGGTGCCACAGGTAAAGGTAATGACCAAGTTCGTTTTGAACTGGCGGTTAAAGCACTTGCTCCCGACCTGGAAATCATTGCACCTTGGCGTATTTGGAATATCCGTTCCCGTGATGAAGCTATCGAATATGCTCAGGCTCGTAATATCCCCATTCCTGTTACCAAAAAAACCAACTATTCCATGGATAGGAATATTTGGCACTTGAGCCATGAAGGCATGGATTTGGAAGATCCCTGGAATGAGCCTCAGAACCAAATGTTTATGATTTGTACTGCTCCCGAACAGGCTCCCGATAAACCCGCTTATGTAGAGATAGATTTTGAAAAGGGCGAACCCGTGGCTGTTGATGGCAAAAAACTTTCCCCTGTAGGTATAGTTGAATATTTGAATAAAGTTGGTGCGGAAAACGGTGTAGGTATTTCGGATATGGTTGAAAACCGTTTGGTAGGCATGAAATCTCGCGGTGTTTATGAAACCCCCGCAGGTACCATTCTTTATGCCGCTCATCGCAATTTGGAAGAATTGTGCTTAGACCGCATTACGTATCATTATAAAGAAGTAGTAGCCTTACGTTATGCGGAATTGGTTTATGATGGTGTGTGGTTCTCTCCTTTAAGAGAAGCCTTGGATGCTTTTGTTGAATCCACTCAACAGAATGTAACTGGTAAGGTAAGGATGAAATTATATAAAGGCAGTGTTACGGGTGCGGGTACACAAAGCCCATATTCCTTGTATAGTGAGGACTTTGCCACCTTTGGCGTGGATGAAGTATACAATCAAAAGGATGCTGCAGGTTTTATCAACTTATTTGGTTTGCCTCTTACTGTTCGTGCTATGTTATTTGGTGAGCAGGCTAAAAAGAACCTTTCAGATGAAACAAGAACACCTGTTGCAGTAGCTGAGGAGACAAAATAATAAATAATAAAAGCAGCATATTGAATATGCTGCTTTTATTTTGTTCAAAAAATATTATAAATTTTAATATGTATAGTTATTAAAAGAATACTTTAAGGTTAAATTAAGGTTAATGCTTGCAGTAATTATTGTCAAATGTTATACTTTAATGTGAAAATAAATAAACTCTTAAAAACCTGTTCAGGGAGTTTTAGCAATGGGAAAAAAAGAACTTTTTGATACTTTTTGTGCAGAGCTTTATCAATGCAATAAATGTGGTATTTGTAAAACCAGAACTAATGTTGTACATGGTGATTTTCGTGAAGATTGCCGTGTTTTTTTGCTGGGGGAAGCTCCCGGAGGCAGTGAGGATCAAACAGGCAGGCCTTTTACAGGTCAGGCAGGTGGCATACTTACAGAATTTTTAAATCTTGCCGGTTTGCAAAGAGGAAATGTTTATATAAGCAATGTAGTAAAATGCAGGCCTACCAAACCTTCTAATCATGGACGTTATGGTAATTATGCAAACCGTAAGCCCACAGCCGAGGAAATAGCCAGCTGTGCCCCTTGGTTTGCTAAAGAGCTGGAAATCATAGCACCAACTGTTTTGGTTACATTGGGTGCCGTACCTCTTTCGCATATAGTGGGCAGACAGGTGCCTATAGGTAAGGCTCATGGTATGCTTTTTCTATCTAAAAACTTTAATTTACCTGTATTCCCTTTGTATCATCCTGCAGCAGTTATTTATGATCAAAGTAAAAAAACTGCTTATGAGCAAGATATAAAACGGTTGGGTAAATGGTTAAAAAATTATCTTAAGGAGCAATAAACATGATCAGAACAGCTATTTACCCCGGTACCTTTGACCCTGTAACCAACGGTCATTTGGATATTATTGAAAGAGCAGCTCGCCTTTTTGATAAGGTAATAGTTGCCATAGCTGATGAAAACTATAAAAACAATCTTTTTAATATGGAAGAACGTCTTGAGCTTATGCGTAAAGTAACGGCAAATATACCTAATGTTGAAGTTAAGCCATTTCATGGTTTATTGGTGAATTTTTGTGTGGAGGAAAAGGCGGGTACTGTAATACGTGGCTTAAGAGCCATGTCTGATTTTGAAAGGGAATTTCAGATGGCTCTTATGAATAAAGAGGTATTGCCTGAAGTAGAAACTATTTTTTTAATGACAGCTTCGAAATATCAGTTTGTAAGCTCAAGCATGATCAAAAATTTTGCTTCACTTGATTCCATAGTTACAGGTTTAGTACCGTCTGTGGTTGAGGAAGCTTTGGAAAAAAAATATAGGCATAGATGAGCAGAGGAGGTTTTAAGATGAGTAATATTAATGATGATCCTGCTATTGAAATGAAACAAATAGGTGATTATATTGCCGTAAAAGCAGAGGAAAACGGAGTAAGCGTAATAGGACTTACCCGCGGCAGGGATACCCGCTTTCATCATACAGAGAAAATGGACAAGAATGAAGTTGTGATTATGCAGTTTACCGAGCATACTGCTGCCATTAAAATAAAAGGTAATGCTGTGATTTACACTAAGCATGGTATGATTAAAACCTTTTAATTTATTTTTTAAATAATATATTTACGGTATTACCGTACAAAAGGAGGACGCACTATGGTACAAAAAGTTGGCATTACAGATACTACTCTGCGGGACGGTCATCAATCCTTATTGGCTACAAGGGTTACCACGGCTGATATTGTAGATTTGGCAGCGGATTTGGACAAAGTAGGCTTTCATTCCCTGGAATGCTGGGGTGGTGCCACTTTTGACAGCTGTATGCGTTTTTTGAATGAAGATCCTTGGGAAAGGTTAAGGAAAATCCGCAAAGCTGCTCCCAATACTAAGCTGCAAATGCTGCTGCGGGGGCAAAACTTGGTTGGCTACCGCCATTATGCCGACGATGTTGTGGATGATTTTATTAAAAGAGCTATTGCTAACGGAATAGATATAATACGCATTTTTGATGCCTTGAATGATTTGCGTAATGTTGAACGTTCTCTTAAGGCAACTAAGGCGGAGGGCGGCCATGCTCAGGTAGCTGTATCATATACGAACAGCCCTGTGCACAATAACGATTATTTTGTGGAATTGTCTCAAAAGGTTAAGGATATGGGTGCGGATTCTATTTGCATCAAGGATATGAGCGGCATAATTTATCCTTATGGTGCTTATGAACTGGTAAAAGGCATTAAGGAAAAAGTAGATTTGCCTGTACAGTTGCATTGCCACTATGTAAGCGGTATGGCGGCTATGGCGTATCTTAAAGCGGTAGAGGCAGGCTGTGATGTTATAGATTGTGCAATGAGCCCTATGGCATTGGGTGCTTCCCAACCTGCTGTAGAAACAATGGTAGCGACCTTCGGCGGTACTCCTTATGATACGGGTATCGATTTGAATGCCTTAACCGAAATTACCAAAAAAGTAGCTGAGATTCGCGGTCATTATGAAAAATTTGATATTTCCAGCCCGCGTGTCAATACCAATGTTCTGCGTTACCAAATCCCCGGCGGCATGATTTCCAATTTTATGTCGCAGCTAAGAGAAGCCAATGCTTTGAATCGTTTGCCTGAAGTGCTTGAAGAGGTACCCAGGGTGCGTAAAGATATGGGTTATCCGCCTTTGGTTACTCCTTCCAGCCAAATTGTGGGTTCACAGGCTGTATTGAATGTACTGATGGGCGAACGTTACAAAATAACAACCAATGAGGTAAAAGCTTATTTCCATGGTCAATATGGTCAGCCGCCTGCGCCTATGGATCCTGCAATAGTCAAAAAAGTTATTGGGGATGACAGGGTAATCACAGGGCGTCCCGCAGATGAGCTTGCCCCCCAATTGGAGGAAGCCAAGCATGAGCTGGGTTATTTAATGGAAACTCCTGAGGACTTACTTTCCTACATCATGTTCCCACAGGTAGCAAAAACTTTTTTGGAAAATAGGATGGCAGGTAAAACAAATGTGGAGCTAAATATGGTTGGCGGGGATGAAAAAGCAGTAAATTATTGTCCTGTATAAGTTTATTTTGAGTTTACATTTGTTATAGGGATAAACAAAAATTATAATGATGAAACCGACCTTTGTTTGTAATAAGGGTCGGTTTTTGATTTTGCTGAAATCAAGGTAAATAAAACAAAGTTCTTTAAATATATATTTAATTCCTATAAATGGGAAACCAAATAAAGGATTTGTGCGTCTATATAAAGAACAATCCTTTTTTATATTGATTGGTAAAATTTTGCTTAAAAACCGGAGGAAGCATATGAAGGGCGGTATTTCAACACTCAAAAGATTTACAGTTCCAATAATTGCTTTTATTATAATTTTATCTTTTGCTTCCTCGGCTATGGCAGCAACTGCTTATACACGCCTTAACCCAGGTTGGGGTTATACGATAATCCATCAGGTAGAAGTAAAAAATCCTACTGATAAACCAATTTACAATATTGATTTGGAAGTGCCTTTAGCTACCGATACAAATACTACCTGGCAGGATTTTGTGGCTGAGGAAATTTACCCCAAACCGTATAAAATAGCTACTAATGCGGATGGTATTCGCATTGCTTATTATCATATTGATGTTTTACCTGCTAACAACAGTAAAATATTAAAACAGGCTTTTGGCATAAAAAATTATACTATAAGTTTTATTATAGACAGTTCTTGTTGTAAAAACATAACGAAGAATGTTAACAGTAAATATCTTAAATCTGAAGAAGGCATTAATATAAGCGATCTTGCTATTGCTAACTATGCCAAAAGCGTTGCCAATGGCTCTACTAACCCTTATATAATAGCCAAAAAGTTATTTTCGGATATAAACCTTTTTATGACCTATAAGGATGAAGCAGATACGGAGCATAGCGCGAGCCTGGCTATCCGTTCCGGAAAGGGCAATTGTGTAGATTACACTTTCCTTTATGTTGCTTGTCTGCGTTCTTTAGGTATCCCTGCACGCTGGCATACGGGTTATACCTATGCTGTGGATGAGCATAGCAAATCTCCATATTTGCAGGATAACGGTATGCTGAACGGGAACCTGCTTAGGCATACTTGGGCAGAATTTTATCTTGATGGTGTTGGTTGGGTAGTAGCTGATCCTACCTTTACTTATACTGTAAATTTAAACGGAGTTGAGGAAAAATTTGTTGATTGGAGCCGCTTTGCCAATATAGGCAAGGATAACCGCCTTTTATGGGTAAGTGAGGGTGGAGAGGCTGTAAATGATGTTAAATATACTTATTTTGGCAATAAACCTAAGTTAACTTTCACCAGTAATATCAAATTGAGTATGGATATTTCCCCGTATCAGGATTTGGCAGGGCATTGGGCAAAGGACAGTGTTATCTATTTGAATAATCTTGCCCCGCCTATTGTGGTAGGTTTAAGTTCAAATTACTATGGCATAAATGAGCCCATCACCAGAGCCCAGTTTTTGACTATGATAAACCGTGTTTTACGAAACAGTGGTTCGGAAGTTAGTAAAATAGATGATAACCACCTTGCTTATACGGATATACCCGAAACACATTGGGCAATTTCTGAAATCAAAGAGGCACTGAACCGTGGTTACATGATTGGTTACCCTGATGAATCTTTCAGGCCCGATGCTAAAATAACCAGGGGTGAAATGGCGGCGATATTGGCAAGGGTGATTGAGTTGCCCGCAGCAAGCGGCGCAGATGTTTTCAACGATTTGAATCAAACAGGTTATAAATGGCGTAAGGAAAGCATAAAACAGCTTTATGAAGCAGGCTTGGCTTCCGGTATAACCTTAACACAGTTTGCTCCGCAAGAATATTTGACCCGTGGTGAGGCGGCTGTATTTATAACACGTTGGCTTACCAGTTCTTATTATAGTTATTAAAAGCGGCACTAACGGCCGCTTTTAATTTCTTATAAAGTAATAGGAATATTTCCTAATCTATTTACAAGGCATTTGGTAAATAGTATAATATATATTAATAAATTTACAAAAAATAATATTAATATAAGAAAAGAGGGATATATATGTCTGTTAAAATTACAGATAGTGTTACTTGGGTAGGTAAAATAGATTGGGCACTCAGGCGTTTTCACGGTGAAGAACTTTCCACTCAAAGAGGTTCTTCATATAATGCTTACCTGGTAAGAGATGAAAAAACAGTGCTTATAGATACCGTTTGGGGGCCCTTTGCCCGTGAATTTGTAGATAACCTGAAAAAAGAGATCGATTTAAATGAAATCGATTATATAATTTCCAACCATGGTGAAACCGATCACAGCGGTGCTTTGCCCTTGTTAATGAAGGAAATCCCCAATGTACCTATTTATTGCAGTGCTAACGGTATAAAATCCTTAACGGGCCAATACCATGAAAATTGGAATTTTGTACCCGTAAAAACGGGTGATGTGCTGGATTTGGGCAAAAAGAAGATTCAATTCATTGAAGCCAGGATGTTGCACTGGCCTGATACTATTTTTTCCTATTTGACCGAAGAAAATATTTTGTTTAGCAGTGATGGTTTTGGCCAGCACTTTGCTTCTGAGATGTTTTATGATGACTTGGTGGATCAGGGTGAATTATGGTATGAGGCTCAGAAATATTATGCCAACATCCTTAATCCTTTCAGCAATATGGTAGAAAAGAAACTGGAAGAGATCATGACAATGAACCTACCAATTAATTTGATTTGTCCTGCTCATGGTATTATTTGGCGCAAACAAATCAATGAAATCATCAGTACTTATATGGAGTGGAGCAAGGCTTATAAAGAGCACCAGGCTACTATAGTTTATGATACTATGTGGCAGGGCACCCAGCATTTAGCTACGGCAATAGCCAATGGTTTGCGTAAGGTGGACCCAACTTTGGTTGTTAAAATACATCCTTTGGGCAGGGCGGATAAAAACGATGCTCTTACCGATATTTTCCGTTCCGAATTAGTGCTCGTGGGTTCTCCTACTGTGAACAGAGGGGTGCTTTCAACTATTGCTTCTATTCTTTCTCAAATACATGAGCTTGGCTTCAAGGGTAAAAAAGCGGCTGCTTTTGGTACTTATGGCTGGAGTGGTGAAAGTGTAAAACACATTAACGAGGAACTT
>ENA-UOOI01003338-UOOI01003338.1-fermentation-metagenome-genome-assembly--contig:-NODE-3338-length-12290-cov-5.640539_pt1 | contig 12290 bp, 10 predicted proteins | sample MGYA00245779_ERZ724027 | MGnify/ENA primary metagenome ERZ724027 (study PRJEB28704, sample SAMN03018318) | fermentation metagenome | biome: anthropogenic terrestrial biome; feature: soil; material... | reverse complement strand
TTAGTTTATACAAGCTTGTTCCTTTGTGCAACTTTTATTTTCCAAACAAGCCCTAAGAAACATCGAATCGAAAAGCGGGGGAATCGGCTTTTCCAATGTCGTCAGACGTCTCAACGGTTGGAGAGACGCACAGATTGATATTCAGAGCACAGAAAGCGAAGGGACTGCCGTAACAATAAAAATATCGGACGGTAGGCCTTCTGATTTGTAGTACGCAATAGGGGCATTTCGTACCTTTTACCCTTGTGCCCTGTTCTTATAGGCGGAAGGGGAAATACCAGTATATTTTTTGAAAGCAACGCTGAAATAGGAGACCGTATCATAGCCCACCATATCGGAAATTTCATAAATTTTATAATCGGTGTTGTCCATGTATTCCTTAGCTTTTTCCATGCGTATTCTGATGAGATAGTCAGTGAAGGTTATGTTTTTTTTCGCCTTGAATACAATGCTGAAGTAGCTTGGGCTCATATACGCCTGGCTGGCAACCTTCTCGATGGACAGATCATGGTCGACGTAATGGCTGTCGATATATTTTACGGCCTTATTCAGGGCTGCTGCGGATTTGTTTTTCCGCACGGACTTTACGCTGTCGATGATCTGAAAGAGGTTTTTCTTCAACCGGCCGATCTCGCTGTCCAGATTATCACAAGTGACCGCTCGTCTGTATTCGCGGATAGGGTCTATCACTTCCTGATCCAATTCAATTCCGGCATCCTCTAAGCCCCGGAGCAGACGGGTATACAGATTTGCCACCATCAGGCACATATACAGATGAGAATATCCGCCACTAGCAAGCAGCTTTTGCTTCAGGTCGACCAATTTTCTTTCCACGGTGGGTTTATCGCCGTCCCTTATCAAGGGAATGAAGTCGAAGTCGCTCAACCCACCCTGAATGCCAGGAAGCGCCTCTTCGGTGTCTGGATCTTTGTATTCGATCACAGAGCCGGAACTCCGCACGAATTTCTGCTTCATCGCCCTGCACGCTTCCTGATAGGAACTGCCCAACGACGACACCGTGTCATACATGGCGCCGCAGGCGATGGTTATGGTACAGGGAACCGGAGCGTCGGCGATTTTATCCTGCAGGCTCCGGATGACCCGGTCCCTGCCGGATTTCAGGCAGGCGATGTTTTTTGCCATCAGGCAGAAACCGGCGCGGTCCTCCCGCTGTGCGAACACGACAATATCCAGTCGGCCGGTCTCCGACTCGGACTCGGCGGTCTTTTGTATCGCGGCGGCGAAACCGGCGGTCAGCGCATCGATTTGCGTTCGGGGCAGACTCTGGGTGAGCTGCTCAAAGTTATCCAGCGCCGCAAGCAGCACGCAGCAGCAGGAAAGCATGTCCGGCTTTTGTTCCAAGCGGCCGTACTCGTGCAAAAACGCTTCGCCGCCATTATAAATGAGGCTGTGGATCATATGTTCTTTCATATGCCGGCTTTGGTCTTCCAAAGCCTTCGATTGTCTGTTCTGATTTTTGCATTTGGCTACGGTTTTCCTCAGCAATTCCACAAAATCATTCACTGCAATCGGTTTCAGAATGTAATCTACGGCTCCAACCTTGATTGCCCTTTGCGCGTAACTAAAATCGTCATAGCCGCTGATGATGATCACATTGGTTTCCGGATTGACATCCCTTGCAATCACGGCTAACGTCAGGCCGTCCTGAAAGGGCATCTTTACATCGGTAATCAGAATATCCGGTCCTATCTGCCGGATCATTTTTTCCGCTTCTGCTCCGTTGTTGGCGCAAGCGCACAGGTCGATGCCCAGTTTGTTCCATTCCAGCATGGTTTTCAGCCCATCAAGGATGATCTCGTCATCATCACACAGGATGGCTTTGTACATGATTCTCTCCTCCCTCTGCTCCGATTTTGGGAATGACAACCTCCACCGTCGTCCCCTCCCCGTATTTGGAAGCGACGGTCAGGCCATATTCCTTCCCAAAATACGCTTTGATGCGTCCATTGACGTTCCGCAGGCCGTATCCTGCTTTACCCTCCCCGCCCGTGTCCGATTCCTCTCTGTTCAGCGCCTCCTGAAGCGCCTGCAGCTTTTCGGGCGGAATGCCGACGCCGTCGTCCCATACCGTAAAAATGATTCGGCCCGGCAGTTGACGGGCACTGATGGAAATCAGTATTTTAGATTTCTCAACGCTGAGGCCGTGATAGATCGCATTTTCCACCAATGGCTGCAGCAGCAGTTTCAGAGTGTGATACTTCATCAGATCGGGGGGAACATGCACTTCGTAATCGAATTTTTTGCTGTAACGCATATTCTGCACGACGAGATAACTTTCCACATGTTTTACTTCCTTCTCAATCGGGATGAAATCGTTCCCCTTGCTCAGAGAAATGCGGAACAGAGTGGTAAAACTGGAAAGCATGACGCTGGCGTCCTCAGTGCGGTTCATCCGCAGCAGCCACATGATGGAGTCCAACGAATTGTACAGAAAATGAGGATTGATCTGGGCCTCCAGCGCTTTGTACTCCGACTTGCGCAGCATGACCTGCTTTTCATAAACCAGGTCCATCAGACGGCGTATCTTTTTGATCATCTGGTTGAAACTGGCGCCCAACTGACCGAGCTCGTCTTTTCGGTTGAGGTCGATGGCGGTGCTGAAATCTCCCTCCTCCACACTCAACATCGCCTGCTGGAGTTTCCTGATGGGATCGGTGAATTTTTTGGCGAGATAAAGGGAACTTCCGACGGCCGCGGCGGAAAACACGGCCAGCAGAATCAGCGTGACAATCGCGATGACGTCGATATTCCCGTAAATTTCGGCGGTGGGTACAATGCCGATTATTTTCCAATGCGTCAGGGGAGAGGTCTGATAGACAATCAGCGCTTTTTGGGTCTGTATGACGGCGGTATTGTCCTTAATTTCCCCTTCGGTGGCTTGATAGGATTTGACCCGGTCCAGCACATACTGCCGCAGGCTGCCGGAAAGGCCCGCCCCGGAAGAGGTATTGATGATTTCATTCTGCCCGTCCAGAAGGAGCATGCATCCCCTGTCCCCGAGGCTGCGGTTTACAATTTTCAGCAGCGCGTTTTCCTCAATATCCACTAGGATGATGCCGTTTTTCCGGCCGGTCGCTTTGTCAATATAAGGCATGCCGACGGAAATCAGCGATTCGTCCGTCGTCTTGACTGCAAAGCTGCCGCTATGCGCTTTGTACCAGATGGCGCCGTCCTGAGAGATGATCTGCTGGTACCAGCTGCTCTGCCTGAAGTCGCCGCTATAGAAAGAATAAATATTGGATTTGTAGCTTCCGCCGTTTTCTCCCATGACATATAGTCCAAAAATCTCCGGCTGATAGGTGGTCAGGGAGAGCAGGTCCATTCCCCCCTCCAGGTCCGTGGAATAACGCTCGGAAAGGGTACTGAATTGGGAACGCATGCGTCTCTGCATACTGACATCGTTCATTTCAGTACTGCACAGGGTGTCGGCGCTTTTGAACAGATTCTCCATATCGTTCAACGCCAGTTGTTCCGATTGAATTGAAAAATTCACCGCCTCGTTCCAAAGGGCGTTTCTGCAGATGACAGAGGTGATAAGTCCAAGTAACAACAGGGGAAAAATGGAAATCAGCAAAAAATCGGCCAGTAACTGAAGTTTCGTGGAACGCCCCACGACTTCTGAAATTTTTGGAATTTTCATGCTGCCAGCTTTCTCCTCAAAAGGCTTTTCATCACGAAGTCTCCATACATTCCATCGCGTTGGAGTAATCGATGATGCGGTACGGCATGACGATCTGCGAGGGCGGGACGGTACCGCGCTCCATTTGATCGATCACTTCAAAAACCACATATCCCAGTTTTGGGTTGTTTTCCACCGTGGCCAGATACTCCCCTGCCAAAATGGCTTTCAAAACATCCTGTACCCCGTTCACCGAGACGATGGAAATATTTTTACCCGGATCCATCCCGGCTCCTTTCAACGCCTGCAGAGCGCCCAGCCCATCCTCATCGCTATGGGCAAATACAGCGTTGAAGCTGTTATGGGAATTAATAATAATGTTTTCCATTGCTTTTTCTGCTGTGATGCGGTTGAAATCCCCGACTTCACTGGCGCAGATCTGCATATTCGGGTGTTTTTTGATTTCCTGACGAAACCCCACGTCTCGGTCGCGCGCCACAATGGAGCCTACGCTGCCCTGTATTTCCACAATCTTACACGGTTTGTCCCCGAATCTTTTCTCAAGAAGCTGTGCGCATATCTCGCCTTCTTTTACATAATCGGTCGAAATAACCGTAGCAGAAGAATCCTCACCCGTCGTACCGCTGGTGGGACCCTCTACTAAGATCACCGGAATTTTCTTCTGTTTCGCTTTTTCCAGTACGGGGAAAAGCTGATCCACCCTGCGAGGCGAAATGACCATATAATCTATATTATCATCTAGTAAAGAAAGCAGATCTTTGACCTGCCACTCGCTGGTGTTCTCCTTTGGTTCATGATAGATCAACTCCATTTTCTTCGCTGCGGCCGCTGCCTCAAAACTGTTCAGTTCCTCCGCAAGCCAGGGATTCATTTCTTCTGTTTGCGAGAATACGACCCGCTTGGTTTTATTCACTTTATTTTGGGAATTATTGTCTGCCTCTTTTGTTTGGGAACAGCCGCAAATGAAAATAGCCAGGAAGGCTACCAGAACGGCAATTGTTTTTTTCATTGTCGCGATCCCCCCTTTTGCTGCATCCAAGGAAAAAAGCAGGATACAGCCGTCACACCGTAACACACCCATTGTGATAGGTTTAGCATAAAAAATATAGAAAATCAAGTCGAAATTTGACTATTATTATTTCGCTTTGCCTTGACAACAAAAATGTTTTGTGCTTATAATGGCACCAAAAAAATATCTGAGAAGGTAAAAAATGAAAATTCCAAAAATTAAAAACATCATCGATCTCAGTCTCGAACTATCTCCCGATTCAGTCGTCTGGCCCGGCGACAACCATCTCAGCTTCGACCGGCGGGTAAGAATGGCAGACGGCGCGCTTTGCAATTCTTCCACAATTTTGATGTCTCTGCACACAGCGACCCATGCAGACGCGCCGATCCATTACGCGAAAGGTGGAAAATCGATGGAGTCCGTGCAACTATCCCGGTTTTGCGGTCCAGCGAAGGTCTATACCGTACCCAGCAAGGGGAATTTCATCACACGCGCAGACCTAGAAAAATTAGAAATTGGAAAAAACGACCTGTTGCTTTTCAAGACTGCCAACGGTGAAATGCTCTTGGACCATTCTTTCCATACGCAGTTCGTATGTTTTGATCTGAGCGCCGCGAAATATTTAGTGGAAAAGGGGGTCCGCGGTGTCGGCGTCGACTACCTGTCCATTGAAAAATACAATACGGAAGACGGGCTCGTGCATAACACCCTGCTCTCTCATGAGATTGGCGTTCTTGAGGGGCTCAATCTGTCACAGGTAAAAGACGGCGAATATTTTCTTGCCGCGCTTCCCTTGAAAATCCGCGGATCCGACGGTTCGCCGGTCCGGGCGGTTCTGATCGAATTTGAATAAAAAATCCCCAAATGCCCCCGATGTGATGCCAATCCTCCACATCGGGGGCATTTGGGGATTACAGGCCTCTATTTTCAACGAAAAAAGTCCGGCTCGTGCCGGACTTTTTTGGCAGACTGACCTGTACAAAAGGTCGAAAACAAATGAAATCAAAACTTTTTGCAATCAAAACGAATGTACTTTTCCCTCTTCGGGAGTTTATAATATGAGCTGAAATCGGCAGAATGTGCCGGGCAAAAAAGTCAGGAGGAAAGTTGTATGTTTAAAAAAGCGAAAATTATATCCAGTTTGACGCTCGTTCTGGTCTTGATCGCGTCTTTGTTCGGATGCGGATCTTCCAACACGGCTTCCCAAGCGCCGTCCGCAGGCGCCAATACGGCCAGCACGGCAAAGAAAAGCGGTGGTTATAAGGTGGCGCTGGTCAATTCCTCTCTCGGAGATACCTACCGCGTGCAGTTGCAGGCTGAATTTGTTCAAAAGGCAGACGAACTCAAATCCAAAGGAGTCATCAGCGATTATTTTATCACCAATGCGAACGGTGACATCTCCAAACAGGTCAGCGACATGAAAGACATGATTACGAAAAAAGTGGACGGAATCATCATTGCCGCCGTTTCGCCGTCCGCGCTGTCACCCGTCGTGGAACAGGCCATGAACGCCGGCATTAAAGTGATTTCTTTCAACATGCTGGTGGATACCAACAACGTCACCGGAAAAGTTTACATAGACGACTCGGAATTCGGCCGTATCGGCGCACAGTTCCTGGCGGATAAACTGGGCGGCAAGGGAAACATCATCTGCCTGAACGGGACGGCCGGCAACACGGTAAACGATTCCCGCTGGAATGGTGCGGAAAAAGTCTTCGCAGCACATCCCGGTATGAAAATCGTCGGCACCTCGTATGCGGACTGGGATTATGCAAAGGGCAAGGCGGCCGTGGAAAGCCTGCTTTCCGCCAATCCGAAAATTGACGGCGTATGGTCCCAGGGGGGAGCGATGACCCAGGGCGCCATCGATGCTTTCAACGCCACCGGCCGCGAGCTGGTGCCGATGGTGGGCGAGGCGAACAACGGCCTGTTGAAGGCATGGAAGCAGAACGCCGGCAAAGGAAAATTTGACTGCATTGCGCCCAGCAATCCGGCGCCCGTCAGCGTTTACGCATTGAATGATCTGATCTCCGCACTGAACGGAACCCAGTTTAAAAAGGATGATAAACTGCCCATTCAATCGGTCACGACAGAGACTCTGGACAAATATTATCGCCCGGATCTGCCTGATTCGTTCTGGGTCTTCACCCAACTGACCGATGCCAATCTCAAAAAGCTGTATACGAAATAATGATCCTTCCACAGACAAAACTGTCATGTGAAGCATGCCTGAATGAACCGTATTCGTATGCCAAAGCGGGATGCACCATGACATCCCACTTTGGTATTTTTTTCCGGACCGTTTCAGCGGCATCTGCGGAATCTCCGGCAGTGCGGCTAACACAGTTCAAAACGCTGTCTTGAGAAAGGAGAAATGTATGGCTGAGACCATTCTAAAAATGGAGCACATCTCCAAAACCTTCGGGGGTGTGCAGGCTTTGAATGATGTGAGCTTTGAGTGCGTGAAGGGCGAGGTTCACGTGTTGGCAGGCGAAAACGGCGCGGGGAAAAGCACAATCCTTAAGGTGCTATCCGGCATCCATCAAATTGACTCCGGCACCATCACCCTTCACGGCAAACCGGTGAAATTCCGGACCCCCATGGATTCGCAGCGGAACGGCATTGCGATGGTATATCAGGAACTGACGCTGATTCAGGAGCTTACAGTGGCGGAAAATATTTTCTTGAATATCGAATCGACCGGGAAAGGCCTGCACGTCATCGATAAAAAAAGCCAGATGAAACAGTTGCAAAGCTGCATGGATGCATATGGAATCCATATCGACCCGGGGGCTATTGTGGCCCGCTTGCCGGTGGCGCAGCAGCAACTGGTTGAAATTTTAAAGATTCTGGTGCGTAAACCGGAAATCATCATTCTGGACGAACCCACTTCCTCCCTTGCCAAAAAAGAGGTAGAGACGCTGTACGAAGTGATCCATACTCTGATCCGGAAAGGCAAAACCGTCATTTTCATTTCTCATCGTATGGAAGAAGTATTTACGATCGGCGACCGGGTCACCGTGCTGAAGGACGGTTGTTGCATCGGGACCCGGCAAATATCCGACATCAACACCGACGAGCTGATCCGGATGATGGTGGGCCGCACCCTGCAGAACATCTTTCCGCCGCATTCTGAGGAAAAGTCGGACGAAAACATCTTTGAAGTAAAAAATGTACGCGTCGAAAGAAAAGGCGACCCTATCAATTTCAGCATCCGAAAAGGAGAGATCCTTGGAATCGCCGGGTTGCAGGGGCAAGGTCAGACCGAACTGCTCAACGCCATCTCGGGGATTCAGCCTTTGTACGGCGGGGCCGTCTACATCAACGGGCGGCTATGCAGAATTAAAAACTGCAGGCAGGCCATCAAGGAGGGAATTGCCCTGATCCCGGGCGACCGAAAGCAGGAAGGGCTGTTCCTGAATCTGTCCATACGCCATAACCTCTCTCTGGTGAGCCTGAACAAGCTCACCAGAATCGGGCTGATCAGCCACAGACGGGAAAAAGCTTTTGTACAGGACACAAAAGAAAAAATGCATATTAAAATGGCGGATATGGACGCCGAAGTCTCGAGCCTGTCCGGCGGCAACCAGCAAAAGGTCGTCCTTGGCAAAGAGCTGGCCATTCAGCCGGCCGTGCTGCTCTTTAACGAACCGACCCGAGGCATTGATGTGGAAGCGAAAAGGGAATTTTACAATATAATGCGCCATCTGTCCGACGAAGGGGCCGCCGTTGTGATGTCTTCCAGCGATTTAATGGAAGTCATCGGCGTAAGCGACAGGGTACTGGTCATGTACGAAAACTCCGTTTCCGCGATTCTGTCAGGGAGCCAGATTACGGAGGAAAATATCATGCGTTGCGCGATGGGCTTGAACGCAGAGGAAGAATCAGGTGAGCTTACATGCCAATAAAAGACAGCATTCTGCCAAAAAGATTATTGAACGAGGATTTTAGAGCGCGGTACTCTCAGATTTTCATGATTTATCTATTTCTTATTCTCTTCATGCTGGGCATCAGTTTTTGCAATGGCGATTTTCTGACAATATCCAATCTAAAAAATCTTCTTGTCGGTGCGTTCCCCCTGCTGATGGCTGCTTTTGCTCAAACCTTAGTCATCCTCACCGGCGGAATCGACCTGTCCATAGGCGGCATTATTTCCGTCGCCAACGTGAGCTGCGTGGCATGCATGACCAGGTTCCCCCAGTCTGCCTTCGGATGCGCTTTGGGCGTTCTGACAGCGATCGTGTCGGGCCTGCTGTGCGGTCTGATCAACGGTCTGTTCGTGACCAGGGGCCGCATCCCCTCCATCATTGTGACCATCGCCACCATGACGATCTTTGAAGGCGTCGCTCTTTATATTCTGCCGGTTCCCGGGGGCAGCGTGCACAGCGCGTTCGCCCAGTTTTTAACCGGCGATCTGTTCGGCGTGCCATTGGCCTTGCTGCTGCTTATTCTTGCGACCGTTATCCTCCGCGTCCTTACCAACTCCACTCCGTTCGGTAAGGCTCTGCGGGCGGTGGGGGGAAATGAAAGCGCAGCTTACAGCACCGGTATTGTAGTATGGAAAGTCGAATTGTGGGCTTACCTGCTGGCAGGCCTGTTTTGCTCTTTCGCCGGCATCTTTCTTGCGGCAGAGATGTATTCAGGGGACCCCACCGTCGGCAATACCTTCTCCATGAATTCCATTACCGCCACCGTGGTAGGCGGCACTCTGATGACCGGGGCCGTGGGCGATATTCTGGGGAGCATTGCCGGAGTCTTCATCATTTACATTATCAATAACATGTTGAACCTTCTGGGGGTATCTTCCTATTATCAGTTTATATTCCAGGGCCTCATCTTGATCTTCGCGTTGATCACCAGTTCCCTTAAATCTCAGAAAAAGTAGAAAAATCAACCCAGGAAGGACGGAGACTGAATTGCTACAGGCAAAAAATATTTCCCTGCCGGCGAAACGATTCGATAGGGATTTTTTCAAGAGCATAGCGGTTTACCTGATTCTGATTGCCATGTTATTACTGGCCGAACTGTTTTCACCGGGTTATCTGAAGCTGTCCCATATGATAGGCATCCTGCGGATTTCATCCTTTATGGGCATCGCCGCCATCGGCCAAACATTTGCCATTCTTACCGGCGGCATCGATTTGTCCATTGCCAATACCATCTCTTTTTCCTACATCATCGCCGCTCAGGTTATGATGGGCCAAAACCAGAACGTTCTGCCTGCCCTGGGGGAAGCGCTGCTGCTGGGCCTTGTGGTAGGGCTGATAAACGGGACCAGCGTCTGCTTTTTGAATATTCCCCCGTTTATCATGACGCTGGGCGTAAGCAGCGTCATTCAAGGCGCCTATATGATCTTCACCCAAGGCGCCCCTAAGGGGAATACCGCACCGATCGTGAGCGACATCAGCAACAAAAGTCTCTTCGGCGCGGTTTCCGGCGTCGTGCTCATCTGGCTGCTGCTGGCCGTCCTTTCCATTCTGGTCCTAAAAAGAACGCCGTTCGGCCGTAGGATCTATTCCGTGGGCTCCAACCCCGTCGCTTCCAAATTTTCCGGTATCAATACCAAATGGGTCATTTGCAGCGTCTACATACTTTCCGCCGTGGTCGCATCCCTGACGGGTTTTCTGCTGATCGGTTATACCGGCACCAGTTATCTTGACGCCGGCGCGAAATACAGCACCAGCATCATTGCGGCGGTTGTCATCGGCGGCACCGCTATCACCGGCGGCAAAGGCGGATATATGGGCACGATGGCCGGCGCCGTTATTATGACCGTGCTGGAGGATTTTCTCAACATTATAAGCATCCCCCAGGCGGGCAGGCAAATCATTGAAGGCGTCCTGATTCTGATCCTGATTCTCATTTACGGCCGTGAAAAAATAAAAAAGGCCTGAATCGGCCCGCCGGGAACATCCATAAAGGAGCATGGAAAGATGAAAGAAGATTCGATCCGTTTTATCAATCGGCATAAAATCATTGCCATCGCAAGGGGGCTCCGTCCGGAAGATATGGTCAACACTGCCAAGGCGCTCTATGACGGCGGGATCCGTCTTTTGGAAATTACCTTTAACCAGAGTTCCCCTTCCTGTATGGAAGACACCATAAAGTCTATCAAGCTGGTCTGTGCCGCGATGGGAAGCCGCATGATGGTTGGCGCAGGGACAGTCCTTACCGTGGAGCAGGCTACGGTCGCAAAGGAAGCCGGTGCGGTGTTTATCCTTGCCCCTAATGTGGACATCCCGGTCATCCGTGAGTCGAACCGCATGGGGATGGTTTCAATTCCGGGTGCCATGACCCCGACGGAAGCATGCACCGCGTACAATGCGGGGGCCGATTTTATCAAGATATTTCCTGCCGGGGCGCTGGGACTGGATTACCTGAAAGCCGTTATGGTGCCGTTAAACCATATTCCGATGTATGCGGTGGGGGGAGTGGATGAAGACAATATTCGCGACTATTTCTCCATCGGCCTCAAAGGGGTCGGAATCGGATCGAACATTGTGAAAAGAAGCTTGATTGAAGCGGAAAATTTCTCATCCATCACGGCCCTTGCCAAGCGGTACACCGACGCTATTCAATAAATTTATAATTGGAATCGAGGAAAGATGATGGCTCATTATGTGATTACCATTGACACAGGCACGACCAATACCCGCTGTATCCTTTGGAATGAGAAGCGCGAGAAAATCGCAGAGGAAAAAAGTAAGGTCGGGGTAAGAAACACCGCTATAGACGGCGATAACGGCAAATTGAAGGCGGCCGTGAAAGCATGCCTGGATCAACTGCTCGTCGACGGCAAAATCGGCTACGACGAAGTGAAGCGCGTTATCGCAAGCGGGATGATCACATCGAATGTCGGTCTTGTGGAAATTCCGCATGTCGTCGTGCCGGCAAGCAAAGAAGACCTGGCCCGGGCGACAAAATCCGTCCTGCTGAAGGACGTATGCCCGCTGCCGATCTGGTTCATTCCGGGCGTAAAAAATTCCGGCGGAAAAATTACGCTTGGAAACTTTGAGTCCATGGATATTATGCGTGGAGAAGAAGTCGAAAGCATCGCAATCTTGGAAAGCTGCCCCAAAGGACACAAATATCTGCTGGTCCTTCCCGGATCGCATACGAAATTTGTCTCCGTCGATGAGCAGGGGCAGATCACCGGCTGCCTGACGACGATCACGGGGGAGCTGCTCTCTTCTATTACAAACGACACGATCATCGCGGACGCGGTCGGCAAAAAATATGTTGAAAAAGATACCTATCAGAAGGACATGGTCCTGCTTGGGTATGACACCGCCTGCCGCAGCGGGATCGGGCGCTCCTGCTTTTCCGGCAGAATCCTGAATCAATTTGTGACGGATGATAAAACGAAAGTGGCCAATTTTATTTTCGGCGTCGTCTTTCAGAACGACGTGATGGCCATCAAAAATTCCAGCGCGCTGCAAACTTCACGGGATACGACCGTGATCATCGGCGGGAAAGAACCGTTCAGCACCGCTTTTACGGATATTTTGAAACATGACGGCTACTTTGAAAAGATCGAGCATTACATCGGCAGGGAAGACGTGCCGCTTTCCGCGCTCGGCGCTTATGCCATCGCCGAACTGAGCGGCATCCTTTGAATTT
>ENA-UOOI01003337-UOOI01003337.1-fermentation-metagenome-genome-assembly--contig:-NODE-3337-length-12295-cov-64.326716_pt1 | contig 12295 bp, 7 predicted proteins | sample MGYA00245779_ERZ724027 | MGnify/ENA primary metagenome ERZ724027 (study PRJEB28704, sample SAMN03018318) | fermentation metagenome | biome: anthropogenic terrestrial biome; feature: soil; material... | reverse complement strand
GCTTCGCGCTCCTCCCCCGCCCCTTGAGGGGCGGGGGCAGTCATGGCGATACCCTGGGGAAAGCCGTGCCCCGGATTGCATGCAAGCGGGAACACCAGGATGGGATCTCAGATGACCAGTTGTTTCGTAGGGCACTACCCATTTTTTCACGCTTGTCCCGGTACACTGGACCGTGGTGGATATCGCGCCCCGGGCCGAGAATTATGCCCTGCAAAAAAGCATCCCGGCAATCCCCTCCCGCTCACGGCTCCGCCGCAAAGAAGAGGATCGCCCTGCCGTTGCCGTCGATGACCGCGAGCGTATCCCCGACGATCCGGTAGCCCGCCGCCGACCGGAGCAGGTCCAGGTAGGCGCTCTCCTGTTCCATGACCCCTGCCGGATCGGTGCTGGAGGCTTTCGTCGCGACGATCCGCTCCACGGCAAGCCCCGTCTCGTTGAGGTGGTACGGGGCCGAATAGGCGTTGCACCCGGCAGACCCCGAGAGCGTGCCGTCGCCATCGACGGTCAGGGTGATGTTGGTGCCGGGGATCGGCGAGGTGACGGCGCTGCCTGAGGTGCTGTAGTGGGTCAGCCCCCATGTCGTCGCGAGCAGCGGCGATTGTACCGGCTGCTTGGCCCGCAGGAAGACGAGCAGGTCCTTACCCGACGGCCCGGAGATCACGAGCCTGTCGCCCTCAACCCGATAGGAGGCAGCCGCAACAAGGAGTTTCTGATACTGGCTCTCCTGTTGTGCGAGTTCCCGTTCTGCCGCAGGGTGCGCCCCCGTGACGCTGACCGGTTCCACCGAGATCGTTGAGCCGTTGATCCGGTAGGAGGCAGTGTAGAGGTTGCACCCGGCAGACCCCGAGAGCGTGCCGCCCTCGCCGAATATGATGAGCGGCTCCGCCCGGGGCAGGGGCGCGACGACAGAGCCGTTATCGGCACGGAGTGCGGCCAGGTGCCATGCCGTCCCTGCAAGCGGTTCGGCGACCTGGCTGGCATTGCCTGGGGGCGTGTCCGTCTCGCCGGAGTACCCGGCCGAGACGAGGCATGCCGCCAGGATGATCAGGAGTGCGACCTTCGCGAGTGCGTGGTGCCCGTCTCTCATCTCTACCACGGGTAGGCGTAAGGGTCGAGAGAAGAAAAAATAACTCATTTACGTCGAGATTCCCTCGATCGCCCTCTCCTTTGTGGTCGGACGGAGGAAGCGGCGATCCGCGGCTGCCGCCCGGAGCCTGGTGAAACTGGAAAAAAGACCGCCTTGCGGAGAAGAAATTGGGCGGGGGCCGGCCCACGTCGGCCGATCCTGCCCCGTGAGCAGAGGCCGGATCAGGGCTGATCCGCATCCGCTGCCCGGTAGGAGAGGAGCGTCTTCCCGGCTTCATCGAGGAGGTCGAGTCGGTCCTCGTCGATACGGTAGCCTGCCGTGGACTCGAAGAGGGTCAGGTACCTGTTCTCCTGATCCATGATGCCCTCCGGCTCGCCGCAGTACATCTTCGTCGAACCTGCAGGCCCGATCGTCATCGTGCTCTTCGAGACCTCGTAAGCAGCAAAGTAGCGGTTGCACCCGGCGTTCCCGGTGACGTTCCCGTCCGGTGAGAACTCCGCCGTGACCGTCGTGCCGGCGATCACCGAGGAGACCGACTCCCCGTCCAGGCTGTAGGACTCAAGTGTCCACCTTGTCCCGGCAAGCGGTGCCGGCGGCACCTCCTGTGCCTGCACGAAGAAGAGGAGACCGGCGCCCGTCTCGTCCAGGAGGGTCAGGCGGTCGCCCTCAACCCGGTAGGAGGAGACGTTTGCAAGGAGGCCCAGGTACTTCGCTTCCTGCTCCATGACACCGGGCTCGCCGCAGTACATAAGGGTGCTGTAGAGCGAGGAGACCGAGAGGTTTGCGCCGTCGAGGATGTACTGGCCGCCGTAGTGGTTACATCCGGCGTTCCCGGTGACGTTCCCGTCGGGCGCGAACTTCGCGGTGATGGTTGTGCCGTTGACGATCGAGGAGACCGCATCTCCCCCGGTGCTGTAGCCGTCAAGCACCCAGTCCGTCCCGGCGAGCTGGAGATCAGGCTTTTGAGCGACCTGCTCAAAGGCCAGCAGGTCGGCACCCTCGCGGTCCGCGAGGATCAGCCGGTTGCCTTCCACACAGTAAGAGGCGACGTTTGCGAGGAGTCCGAGGTAGCGGTCCTCCTGCTCCATGATGCCCTTTGGCTCGCTGCAGTACATCTCAGTCCTTATGGCCGGCTCAATAGTGAGGTTCGCGCCGTCTGTAGCGTAGTCTGCACCGTAGTGGTTGCACCCGGCCGAACCGCCGAGCCTGCCGTCAGCGCCGAAAGCGACCGTGACCGTCGTGCCGGTGAGGACCGGGGTCATAGCGCCGTCTTCACCTGCGAGGCTTGTAAGCATCCAGGACGTCCCGGCAAGATCTGCAGGCGCCTCCTTCACGAAGGTGAGCGTCGTGGCTCCGGCAGCGTCGGTGAGGAGGAGCCGGTCGTTCTCGATCCGGCATCCTGTCGCCGAGCCAAGGAGATCCATGAACCGCGCCTCCTGCTCCATGATACCTTCCGGCTCTTCGCAGAACTTCAGCGTCTGGATGAGGGAGGAGACCGAGAGGTTCGTACCGTTGAGCACATAGTCGCCGCCGTACTGGTTGCACCCGGCGGAGCCCGTGACCTTTCCGTCGTCGAATAGGGCCGATACCACCGATCCCGGCAGAACCGGGACGAGCGTACCGTTCCCGTCAAGGTAGGAGTCCAGCGACCAGGAGGCCCCGGTGAGCCCGACGACCGCACCGGGCGTCGACGTGCCCGCCATACATCCCGCGGTGATGATTGCCGCCACAACGATGATGAGCAGTGACGCCCCCGCGAGGATATTGTTTCTGTTCGTTCTTCTGTTCGGTGCCATACACCACCATATGGGCGGGAATGAGAGATAAACGAATGGTAGGCTACGAAAAAAATTGAACCTATACGTGTCTGGTTTGCCAAACCAGGAGAATATTGTGGGCATTAGCGGTTAGGCCGCCCCGCGCCCCCGCTCGCCGGTGCTGCACAGGGATGCACGGGTGGGGTTATACCTCCCTGCAGTTTCCTGATTCTGATCTCTCCACGAGAGTCACGGCGCTTCAGCGCATGCATGGCATTTATCTTGCGGGGGTGAAGGACTATACCGGGTGTGGGGCTCCCGTCACGGAACCGGCGGATGCCCGTTCCGGTATGGGAGAAGAGTGCGATGGTAGAATTGATCCTGCTACGGCACGGCGAGAGCGTCTGGAACAGGGAGGGGCGGTTCACGGGCTGGACCGACGTGGATCTCTCGGCCTGGGGCATCGAGGAGGCCCACCGGGCGGCGGCGCTCCTTGACGACGGCGGGTATACGTTCCGCGTCGCTTACACATCCGTCCTGAAACGGGCCATCCGAACGCTCTGGATCGTCATGGACGACCTCGACCTCATGTACGTCCCGGTGCACCGGTCGTGGCGGCTGAACGAGAAGAGTTACGGCGCCCTGCAGGGCCTGGAGAAGAAGGAGACCGCCGCAAAATACGGTGCTGAACAGGTGCACCTCTGGCGCCGAGCATACGATGTGCGGCCACCGCCGCTCCCGTGGGACGACCCGAGGCACCCGCGGTTCGACCCCCGCTACGCAGACTTGGACCCGGAGAGCCTCCCTGCGACCGAGTCCCTGCGCGATACGCTCAAGCGGGTGCTCCCGTACTGGGAGAGCCGGATCACAGGGGATCTCCGGAGGGGCAGACCCGTCCTGGTCGCCGCCCACGGCAACAGCCTCCGTGCCCTGGTCAAGCACCTGGACAGCATTCCGGACGACGAGATAGCGGGCCTCAACATCCCCACCGGCTACCCGCTCATCTACGAACTGGATGAGGACCTGAAAGCGGTCAGCCACCACTACCTGGGAGACCCGGACGAGGTCGCGGCGGCCGCCCGGGGCGTGGCCCGGCAGGCCGGGCCGGGGTAGGTGAGGGCGACGGGCCACCCCTCCCTGCGAGCCCCCTTCCAGGCGGGGAGGGCGATAGGGATAAGCGATGTGTGCCCCCGAGGGGCAGGCGGAGCTCGAGCATCGCCAGATGTGCAGGCCGGGGGGGAAGCTGTATTCTCGGGTAGCCTGACCCGGTCCTTCCCCGGGTTTCTCTCCATACACTGGACCGTGATGGCTATCGCCATTGGGGGTGGGGCTGACGGGGAGGGCGACGGGCCCCCCTCCCCTGTCTCACCGGGTAGCGATACTCGTAACCCCCACCCCGCCCGCGCTTCGCGCTCCTCCCCCGCCCCAGGGGGCGGGGGCAGTGCGTGGGGATACCCGGTGGAAAGCCATGTCCGGGGCTGGGAGAGGAAATTAGGGTTGACAGATCCCGCCAGATACCAGAACTCTCAGAAGCGAGGACGGTGCCTCTGGACACTGGACCGTGGGGGAGAGGGTCGGTGGGCAGACCCTCCTCCCCCGAAAGAACACCATGCCCGGGAGCATGACTAGAAGAGGCCGAAGGGCCGCAGGGTCCAGTGGGTACGAAACCCAAAGGCTGGAAAAACCCAATCGCCACCGAACCGGCGAGCTCCCGGCTTCTTCCCGGGGCGAAGGGAGATCATATATACCGTCCTGCAGAGGAGACCCCCTTGTCTGACAAGGGGGAAATATCATGAAGAAAGTTGCCATCAACGGGTTCGGGCGGATTGGGCGGAAGGCCCTCTACAACTACCTCACCGATACGCCGGAGAATATCGATATCGTCGCGGTAAACGACCCAAACCCGACAGAAGAACTCGCCTACCTACTGAAGTACGATTCGGTCCACGGGCGGGCGCCCTTCCCGGTCGAGGCCGGCCCTGACCATATCAGGTTCGGGTCGAAGGAGGTGCGGGTGCTCCATGAGAGGGACCCTGCACGCCTCCCGTGGAACGACCTCGGCGTGGATATGGTGCTTGAGTGCACAGGACGGTTCACCGAGCGGGCGGCCTCCGCCAAACACCTGGATGCCGGGGCCGCACGGGTCGTCATCAGCGCACCCTCGCCCGACGCAGACCTGACGGTCGTGCTCGGCGTCAACGAGGGGTCATACGACCCGGCAAAGCATACCATCGTCTCGAACGCATCATGTACGACCAACGCGCTTGCGCCGGCGGCGAAGGTGCTCAACGACTCTTTTGGCGTCGAGCGGCTGATGGCGACGGCGATCCATGCCTACACCGCCACCCAGGCACTGGTCGACCGGGCCACAAAGAAACCCCGCCGGGGGCGTGCCGCGGCCGTCTCGCTGATCCCGACGACGACCGGCGCTGCCGTCGCCACCACACGCGTCCTCCCCGAACTCACCGGGAAGATGGACGCGATCGCGATCCGGGCCCCCATCCCCGATGGGTCGGTCGTCGATATCGTCGCAGAACTGAAGCGGGACACAACAGGGGATGCGGTGAACGCCGCGATGAAGCAGGCGGCGGAAGGAAAGATGAAGGGGTTCCTCGCATATACGAAAGACCCGCTGGTCTCGGCCGATATCGTCGGCGACCCGCACTCCGGGGTCATCGACGGCCGGTCCACGAGCGTCGTCGGCGGGCGGATGGCCCGGGTCCTGGTCTGGTATGATAATGAGTTCGCGTACGCGAAGCGGATGGTCGATATTGCCTCCTACATGGCCTCCCGGGAGTGAGAGGGACCTATGATAAAACTGGTCTTCTTCGACCTCGATGAGCACGAACAGGACGTGGTCAGGGACGCCTTTGCCCGCGAGAACGGCTACGAGGTTAACCTGCACTCCGAACCGCTCACGCTCCAGAACGCATCCCTTGCCCACGACGCCGACGGCATTGGGGTCTTTGTCACGTCGCACGTCACACAGGAGGTCCTCGACCGGCTGCCTGACCTCAGGGTGATCGCCGCCATGTCCACCGGGTTTGACCATATCGACGTGGATGCCTGCCGGGAGAGGAACATCGCCGTCTGTAACGTGCCGCTCTACGGTGATACCACCGTGGCTGAGTTCGCGTTCGGGCTCATCCTTGCCCTCGCCCGGAGGTTCAGGCCGACGTTTGCGCGGGTGGACCGGGGCGACTTTTCCCGGACCGGGCTCGCGGGCATGGACCTCGCCGGAAAAACCCTCGGCCTGGTCGGGACCGGGCGCATCGGGTCGCACCTCGCCCGCCTCGCCCACGCGGCCGGGATGGAGGTGATCGCTTACGACCTGCGGCCGAACCCGGCCCTCACCGAGGACTATGGCGTCCGCTACCTCGACCTCGACGACCTTCTCGGACAGGCCGACGTCATCAGCCTGCACGTCCCCTACACGAAGGCCACGCACCACCTGATCAACGCAGAACGGTTGCGGCTGGTCAAGGGCACCGCGCTTCTCGTCAACACCTCCCGGGGCGGCGTGGTGGATACGAGAGCGGTCGCCGGCGCCCTCCGCGAAGGTCGCCTCGGGGGGGTCGCGCTCGATACCTTCGAGGGGGAGCAGGTCTGGATCGAGGAGGAGTTTTCGGGGGCGGGCGAACCCCCGGCGACCGAACTCAAGGAGGCGCTCGAGAGTTTCGCCATCCTGCACTCGGACCGGGCTATCCTGACACCGCACAACGCCTTCAACACCCGTGAGGCGCTCGGGCGGATCCTCGCCACCAGCATCGAGAACATAAGAGCCTTCTTTGCCGGAACCCCCCAGAACATCGTTGCCGGGACCTACCGGGTGCCAGCGCCGTCGCCGGCCGGGGGTGGGAGAGCATGAAGCAGGACGCGACCTATATCCGCTGGTTCTCCGAGATCAGAAACGAGGACGTCGGCCTGGTCGGCGGGAAGAACGCGTCGCTCGGCGAGATGTACAGCGAGTTGACCCCGAAGGGCGTGAAGATCCCCGACGGGTTTGCCGTGACTGCCGGGGGCTACCGGCACGTCCTCGAATCCGCAGGGATCCTCGACGCCCTGAAGGAGACGCTTGCAGGGCTCGACCGGAACGACGTTGCCGACCTCGCGAAGCGGGGAAAGAAGGCCCGCGACCTGATCCTTTCGGCCGGGATCCCCGACGATCTCTGGAACGAGATCCAGGCGGCCTACGACATGCTCTGCGACGAGTACGGGCCAGATGCCGACGTCGCCGTCCGGAGTTCCGCAACGGCCGAAGACCTCCCGACGGTCTCGTTCGCGGGCCAGCAGGAGACCTACCTGAACATCCGCGGCTACCAGGCGCTGCGGGAGGCCTATACCAGATGCCTTGCCTCCCTCTTCACCGACCGGGCGATCGCCTACCGGATAGACAACGGCTTCGACCACTTCAAGGTCGCCCTCTCGGTCGGGGTCATGAAGATGGTCCGCTCGGATCTCGCCTCAAGCGGGGTCATCTTCACGCTCGACACCGACACTGGCTTCCGGGACGTGGTCCTCATCACCGGGTCCTACGGGCTTGGTGAGATGGTCGTCCAGGGCGCCGTCAACCCCGATGAGTTCTATGTCTTCAAACCGACCTTCCGGAAGGGCTACCGGGCCATCGTCAGGAAGAACCTCGGCGAGAAGAAGGTGAAACTGATCTACGGCCACGGGGGAGAGAAAGAGGTCACCCGGAGGGTCGATGTCCCGGAGGCCGACCAGAAGCGGTTCTGCATCGCCGACGACGATGTCCTGACGCTCGCCGGGTATGCGCTCACGATCGAGGATCATTACTCGACGAAGGCCGGAAAACCGGTGCCGATGGACATCGAGTGGGCAAAGGACGGTGAGACCGGGGAACTCTTCGTCGTCCAGGCCCGGCCCGAGACGGTGCAGTCACAGAAGGCAGGAGACGTCCTCGAGACCTACCACCTGGACGAGCGCGGGGCGGTACTTGCCGCCGGAAAGAGCATCGGGGATGCGATCGCCGTCGGGAAGGCCCGGACCATCACCGATGTCAGCAGGCTTCCCGAATTCAGGCCGGGAGAAGTCCTGGTCTCCGACACCACCACGCCGGACTGGGAGCCCGTGATGAAGACGGCCGCCGCCATCGTGACGAACCGGGGCGGGCGGACCTCCCACGCCGCAATCGTCAGCCGGGAACTCGGGATCCCCGCGGTCGTCGGCACGGGCGATGCGACCGAGAAGGTCCCGACGGGCCGGGAGGTGACGGTCAGCTGCGCCGAGGGGGAGGAGGGGTTCGTCTACGATGACGCCCTCCCGTTCCACGTCGAGAGAACCCTGCTCTCGGACCTGCGAAGGCCCAAGACCGCAGTGATGATGAACCTCGGGAACCCGGACGCGGCCTTCGGGCTTGCGATGGTCCCGAACGACGGCATCGGGCTTGCCCGGATGGAGTTCATCATCAGCAGTTACATCAAGGTCCACCCGATGGCGCTCATCCACCCCGAGCGGGTCACGGACGAAGCGGTCAGAAGATTGATCGCCGACCTCACCTACGGCTACCCGGACGGGGAGGAGTACTTCGTCGAGAGGCTCGCTGAGGGCGCCGGGACCATCGCTGCGGCGTTCTACCCGAACCCGGTGGTCGTCCGGATGAGCGACTTCAAGACGAACGAGTATGCAAGCCTGCTCGGCGGGACCTACTTCGAGCCGGAGGAGGCAAACCCGATGCTCGGGTTCCGCGGCGCCGCCCGCTACTACGACGAGCGTTACCGGGAGGGGTTTGCACTCGAGTGCCGGGCGATGAAGCGGGTGCGTGAGGAGATGGGGCTTACGAACCTGATCATCATGATCCCCTTCTGCCGCCGGGTGGAGGAGGCAAAGCGGGTCATCGAGGAACTCGGGAAGAACGGTCTCCGGCGGGGCGAGAACGGCCTTCAGATATACCAGATGTGCGAGATCCCGAACAACGTCGTCCAGATCGACGCGTTCAGCGACTACTTCGACGGGTTCTCGATAGGCTCAAACGACCTGACCCAGCTGACGCTCGGTATCGACCGCGATTCGGCGGTCGTGGGCGGGGCCTTCGACGAGCGCGACCCGGGTGTCAAGCGGATGATCGCCATGGCTGTCGAGGGGTGCCGGCGGAACGGGCGGCACAGCGGGCTCTGCGGCGAGGCGCCGAGCACCTACCCGGAGTTCGCCGACTTCCTGGTGGAGCAGGGGATCGACTCGATATCGGTCGAACCCGACGCGGTGCTGAAGATCACCCTCCGGGTGGCCGAGGTTGAGGAGCGGCTTTCGGGGTCAAAGAGGATGGCGCCGCTGCCCCGGTGAGGGAGATCCCTCACCGGACAAACGGTATGCTGCCGCGGTCGATGAGGCGATAGGCGTAGACCTTTATCGGGTCCGTGATCACAAGCGCCCAGACCAGTGCGTAGACCCAGACGAAGACCGCAAGCGGCCAGCCGATGGGCGTTATGATGAACCCGTAGACAGTGATCAGCGTCGCGACCGATTGGGTGACAATCACCGCCCCGAGCAGGGCCGGAGCGGGCCGGACAGACCAGAACGGCCCCCGGGTGCGGGCGACGAAGACGGTGAGGTGGCCAGCGACCGCGAGTTTGAGGAAGATGAGCGACCGGATGACATCCAGGGTGAGGTGCAGCGGCCCCTGGGCGATGGCAAGCATGGTAAACGATGATATGACCCCCACGAATCCGATGAGTGTCGCAATCGTGAGAATCTCGCGCATCTTCCACCGTTCGGGGGCGCGGGAGTAGAGGACGTTGTCCCAGGCGATGGTCATGATCGGGATGTCGTTTAAGAGGGCGAGGAGGACGATCATTAGGGCGGTTATCGGGAAGAACCCAAAGATCAGGATCGAGAGGGTGATGAAGAAGAGGACGCGGATGGTCTCGGCGATCCGGTAGGTGACGTAATGGCTCATGCGCTGAAAGATCATCCGGCTCTCTTTGATCGCATCGATGATCACCGAGAGCCCGGGTTTCGTGAGGACGATCGCGGCCGCCGACTTTGCCGCGTCCGTGGCCCCGGCGACCGCGATCCCGACGTCAGCCTTCTTCAGGGCGGGGGCATCGTTCACGCCGTCGCCGGTCATGCCGACGATGTGCCCCCGGGACTGGAGGAGGGAGACGATCCGGTATTTGTGTTCCGGGAAGACCTCGGCGAACCCGGCCGCCTTCTCGACGATCTTCGCCGCTTCGGGGTCGCGCTCATCTACGAAGGCGTCGGCGGTGGCGATCTCGGTCCTGAGGTTCACCTCCCGGGCGACCTCGCGGGCGATCGCCACATGGTCGCCGGTGACCATCTTGACGTCGAGCCCCATCTCTGCCGCCGTTTTGATGGTTGCTGCGGAGTCGTCGCGGGGCGGGTCGTGGAGCCCGAGGACGCCGGCGTAGACCCAGGTGCCGGGTGCGCCGCTCCTTGCGACGCCGAGCATCCGGTAGCCTTTCTTCGCGAAGGTTCCGGAGAGGCGATCGACTGCCTCCGTAAGATCTTTCCCCCCGCCGGCGAGGGCGAGGATCACCTGCGGCGCACCCTTTGCGACCGAAAACTCCCGGCCGTCGCTGCCCCGGACCGTGGCCTCGGTGCGCTTTACCACCGCGTCGAAGGGCTTAAAGCCGGTGACGGTATAGGAGGCAAACCGCTCTTTGAGGTTCTGCGCCTCCTTTGACTCGATGATCGCGATGTCGATGGGATCCTGGTCCTCCTCCCGGGATGCGAGGAGGGCGGCGAGGAGCACGTCGTCTTCCCCGAATCCCTCAAAAGGGACGACCCCGGCGAGAGTGAGCCTGTTCTCGGTTATCGTCCCGGTCTTGTCTGTGCAGAGGACGTCCACCCCGGCCATCTCCTCGATGGCGACGAGTTTGCTGACGATGGCCTCCCGCCGTGCAAGCGCCGTCGCCCCCACTGCCATGGTGATCGAGAGGACGGCCGGCATCGCCGCGGGGATCGCCGCCACGATCAGGACGAGCGCAAACTGGAGTGTTTCGGGGATACTCTCCTGCCGGGCCAGCGAGACGATGAAGACTATGGTGACGAGGGCGATCGCAAGCACGATCAGGTAGTCGCCGATCCTGACGACGACCTTCTGGAAGTGGCTGACCGTCACCGCCTCCCCGGCGAGCCGGGCGGTCCTGCCGAAGAAGGTCGCCTGCCCTGTGGCTACCACGAGCGCGGTCATCTCGCCCTGTTTGACGGTAGAGCCAGAGTAGGCGATATCAGATACGTGCTTCTCGACCGGCATCGACTCACCGGTGAGAGCAGACTCGTCGGCTGAGAGGAAGTCTCCCTCGACGAGTTTGATGTCGGCGGGGATGATGTCCCCGTTCCTGACCCGGACGATATCACCGGGAACGAGGTCCCGGGCGGCGGCCTTCTGCCATCTGCCGTCGCGAAGCACCCTTGCTTCGAGCGCGAGCCTCTTTTTCAGCATGGCGATGGCGTTGCCTGCCTGATATTCCTGCCAGAAACCGACGACTGCGTTCGTGAGGAGGAGGACAAGGATGATCGCGAAGTCCTCCCAGCGCCCAATGGCGGCGGATATGATGAGCGCCGCCTCGATCATCCATGGGATGGGGCCCCAGAAGTAGCGGAAGAATTTCAGGACCGCGCTCTCCTCTTTCTCAGGGATCTCGTTGTAGCCGAACTTCCGGATGCGGTCCTCCGCCCCGGACCGGGTCAGGCCGTCCCGCCGGGAGGAGAGGGCCCGGTAGAGGTCGTCGACGGCCATGCCCCGGGCCTCGTCGGTGCTGATCGTCTGGCGCTCCATGGTTTCCCCGCCCGCCCCCTCTCCGGGGGATCGTATATAGGTGCCGTTGCCGGGCCCGGGGACCGGTGTGTTTGTGGGGTTATCTTCCCCCGCCCCACCGATGTAGCAGTAGACTGTGGTGGATATCGCCATTGAGGATCTCCCTCGGCGGCAACCCCCCACCCCGCCCGGCCTCCGGCCTCCTCCCCCGCCCCTCAGGGGCGGGGGCAGTGCGTGGGGATACCCAGTGGGAAGCCGTGCCGGGGGCCGGTTCTTCCTTGGATCTCTCCCCGGACACTGGACCGTGGTGGCTATCACGTCTGGGGGAGGGGCTGACGGGGAGGGGGGCTTGCCCCCATATGCGCTAACTTAACCCGCGGGTACACCTACCCCGCGTCGGTACTGGTATACCTCAACCATCTGGCGTGGTCTCTCTCTGTTGCCTTCTGCAAGTCCTTTTGCAATGAGACACCAGCGTTCGAGACATTTACTGAGCGACAAAACCGGATTTACTGCGCATCGGAGCAAATAAAATGCAAACGATGTCTCCCTCCACAGATTCGTTTTGGTGGGATCTTCTTCACCGATGTGCGAGCAAAGATCCCCCTCACCCTCGAGTATGCCGGGGTTTTCCTCATCCCCGAGCGTAGATGAGGTTTCCTCATCCTCGTATGCGCAGAGGGTATCCCCAGGGGGAAAAAAAACGTCCTT
>ENA-UOOI01003336-UOOI01003336.1-fermentation-metagenome-genome-assembly--contig:-NODE-3336-length-12299-cov-4.556844_pt1 | contig 12299 bp, 10 predicted proteins | sample MGYA00245779_ERZ724027 | MGnify/ENA primary metagenome ERZ724027 (study PRJEB28704, sample SAMN03018318) | fermentation metagenome | biome: anthropogenic terrestrial biome; feature: soil; material... | reverse complement strand
GTCATGCTTTTTCATGCGAGCATGAAACGCAGGACCTTTTGACCCTGGTATCATTCAAATTGTACTTGCAAAAAAACAATTTATTCATAGATTGGATTTGCTTATTTGGCTGCAATATCTTATAATAAACATAACGATAATTTTTTAACAATCATGTTAAGGAGGTAACAAAGATATGAAGGGTTATGGAATGTTATCCATCGATCATGCAGGGTGGATTGAAAAAGAAAGACCGGCTTGTGGTCCTCTTGATGCTGTTGTAGAGCCTATTGTTCTGGCTCCCTGTTCATCGGATACACATGTTCTTCACGGCGGAAATGGCCCAAAAAAGGATCTGATTCTGGGACATGAGGCCGTCGGCAGAGTTGTCGAGACTGGTAATCTCGTAAGCAAATTTAAAGCAGGGGATGTTGTAGTGGTACCATGCTGTACTCCCAATTGGCTCTCGTGGAACACACAAGGCGAATATAATCCTCACGATGAAGGACTTATGGCCAGTTTTAAATTTCTGGGGTCCAAAGACGGAACATTTGCAGAATATTTTCACGTCAATCAGGCAGATGCCAATCTGGTACTTCTCCCGGAGAATGTGTCTCCCGAAGCTGCCGTGATGACAGTCGACATGATGTCAACCGGATTTCACGGTGTTGAGAATGCGAATGTTGAATTCGGTGATACCGTTGTTGTCATCGGTATCGGTCCTGTCGGATTGATGAGTGTCGCAGGAACAAAACTTCACGGTGCCGGCAGAATTATCGCTGTCGGAACCCGTCCAAACTGTGTAGAAGTTGCCAAAGAATATGGTGCAACCGATATTATCAGCTACAAGGACGGAGACATCGTAAAACAGGTGCTGGAAATGACAAAGGAAGGTGCTGACTCTGTCATCATCGCAGGGGGAAATGCAGAGACATTCCGTCAGGCTATCGACATGACAAAACCCGGCGGCTATATCTCCAATGTCAATTTCTTCGATATCTCCGATACACTTGCAATGCCGGCTCTGTCCTGGGGACTTGGAATGGCAGACAAGACCATCCGCGGTGGCTTTTGCCCGGGCGGTGCACTGCGTATTCACAAAATGCTGGAAATGATTTCAAATGGTCGTGTTGATACCACAAAGCTGATCACCCATACATTCAACGGTTTCGATAAAATCGAAGATGCATTCAAACTGATGGATGAAAAACCAAAAGATCTGATAAAACCAATCATTGTTATCTGATTGCTTAAAGTTTCTGAAAAACAAAATCACCGGATGACCGGTGATTTTGTTTTTTCTTTCGCAGAAACTCTTCCTATTTATCTATCCTAATGGAAGTTTTTATCCTAATTGATGTTAAAAACCTCATATAAAGCATCCACATTATTTTATCAGCGCACGTGAACTTATTATTATTACCAGTAAGAAAATTACGCAGATAATGTGTGTTCTTTTATTCATAACCAATATAGCAGCAAACTCTCTCAGCAAGGCATTATACCAAAAATAGAATTTTGTTTTTGCACCGATCCCCTGTGCCCTCAGATGGACTTTTTTAGCATACATTCCGGCTCGAAACACATGATAATTAGTAGTAGAAAATAAGATATGAGTGTGGGACATATCTTTTTCTTTGCTTTCTATCAGTTCCTTTGAAAACAGCATATTCTGATATGTATTGACAGATTTGTCTTCAATTAATATATGGTGCTCAGGTATTCCCTGATCTATTGCATATTCCCTCATAGCATGGCTTTCCGGGAGTGCTTCATTAGGTCCTTGCCCTCCGGACATGATAATAATCGGAGAAACCCCTTTGTTTTTTAGCTGTTTTCTATAAACTTTAATTGCTCTGTCGATACGTCCTGCCAGCAGTGGTGAAACTTTATCGCCGTGGATTAAGCCTGCACCCAGAACAATAATATAGTCCTGCCTGCGTATTGGATAATAGATCCGATAGACAAAAGATGCAAGCAAGAAATTGGAAAACATAAATACTAAATAAAACAACACTGTGTTTAGTACCAGCATAATCGCAGAAAACGTCTTATTCATACTTGTGTTTTGAAATGAAAGTGTATTCAAAAGCAACCAGCCGATGATACCAATTCCCAAAAACAGGCTCAGCAGATTTGACAGACTCCTTCCCTCTCTCTTCAGCAATACATATGCACTTCCAAAAGACATAAGTAATATAGTAAATGTCCCGCTTAAAAGGACAATAGTTATGAGTACAGCAATTGCCGTTGCAAGATGCAGTAAAAATCTGCTTCCCGTTGTATCTGCTAATCTTATAAAACATAATCCACTAAGCAGCATCAGAACAAAAAACAAAAAACCATTGATCAGATTTCCTTTATCCTTTTTTAATCGTATTAAAAAAAACAGTAAATAAAGAACTGTAACTAGATAAAACCGCATATGAATTACCTCCTTATCTTATTCTTTATGATGATGATATCACAATACCGCAGATCTTATCAAGTAAATCCCTCTGTGTGTGACTGAATCACTGAACTTTTTTCTCTTTTTCTGTAAATTTATTTTATAAATCAAATGGAGGGTTTGGTAATGTCAAAAACAGTGATCATCGGTGGCGTGGCCGGAGGGGCAACTGCTGCTGCAAGATTAAGAAGAAAAGATGAATCTATGGAAATTGTCATGTTTGAAAGAGGAGATTATATTTCATATGCCAATTGTGGTCTCCCCTATTACATCGGAGATGTCATTCAAAGCCGTGATGCGCTGCTTTTGCAGACACCTTCCACCATGAAAGCAAAGTTCAACATAGATGTTCGTACTTCCTGTGAAGTGCAAAGTATTAACAAGGATAAACAGACCCTGAGGGTCCATAACCTGAAAACCAAAGAGGAATACGAAGAATCTTATGACACATTGATCATAGCCACTGGTTCTTCGCCCCTGAAACCACCGATTCCGGGAATTCACAGCAGTCATATCTATACTTTGTGGACAGTTCCTGACACTGATGCCATCAAAGAAGTGATTCAAAAAGAAGTTCCGAAAAGCGCTGCCGTGATCGGCGGGGGTTTTATTGGACTTGAAATGGCTGAAAATCTTAAAAAGGCTGGAATTGATGTGACCATCATAGAGATGATGGATCAGGTCATGGCACCGGTAGATTATGAGATGGCACAGCTTCTCCATGAAAACATCAGAGCAAATCAGGTGGAACTGATTTTAAAAGACGGTGTGGAATCTTTCCAGGAAGTCAACGATCAAACCGTGATACATCTAAAGAGCGGCAAGATCGTCACCACAGATATGGTGCTTCTTTCCATCGGAGTAAGACCTAACAGCTCTCTCGCCAAAGAAGCCGGCCTAAAGGTAAATGCCAGAGGCGGGATTGTGGTGGATGAATTTTTGCAGACTTCAGATGAACACATCTACGCTGTCGGTGATGTCATAGAGGTTACCCACTATATTTCAGACAGCAAAACAATGATTCCGCTGGCGGGGCCTGCCAATAAACAAGCACGTATCTGTGCAGACAATATAACCGGGGCGCGTGTTGCCTATAAAGGTTCGATGGGAACCTCTGCTGCACAGATCTTCGACTTGACTGCCGCTGCGGTGGGATTGAATGAAAAATCACTAAAGGCCTCCGGAAAGCAAAAGGGCAAAGATTATGAAACCATACTGATCAATCAAAAATCCCATGCCGGTTACTATCCCGGAGCCACACCAATCACCTTGAAGCTGATATTTGGCAAAGATGGCAGCATCTATGGTGCACAGATCATCGGCCAGGACGGGGTAGATAAGAGAATCGATACCATAGCCGTCACAATGCGAATGAAAGGTACCATAAGCGATCTGGCAGAATTGGAACTGGCCTATGCACCCCCTTATTCCTCAGCAAAAGATCCTGTAAATATGCTCGGCTTCGTCGCACAGAATGTTTTGGAGGGACTCGTGTCATTTATCGAACCTCTGGAATTGGATTCTTTGATGGCAGATCAGAGCCAGAAAGGTACATACACAATCCTGGACGTGACCGAGGATGTGGAGCGAATGGTATTTTCCATTCCCGGATCGGTCCATATTCCTCTCGGAAAGCTGCGCAGCCGTCTGGGAGAACTGGATAAAAATCAGCTCATCGTCCCCTACTGTTCCATCGGGATACGTTCCTATAATGCAGCCCGTATACTGATGCAGCATGGATTCACCCAGGTAAAAGTGCTTGCGGCCGGAACATCCTTTTATAAATCGATGCATGATGATGACAATTCCGGGACCGGGAAGGAATTACAAAAACAAAATAGTTCCGAGGATATTTCTTCGTGTGACTGTAAAGAAATCAAGATCATAGACTGCTGTGGCCTGCAGTGTCCCGGTCCGATTATGAAAGTACATGAAGAACTCTCTGCATTAAAACCGGGACAGATCCTGCAGGTTTCCGCGACCGATATGGGATTCGCAAAGGATATTGATGCCTGGTGCAGACGAACCGGAAATATACTTCTTAAAACAGAACGAAAAGAACGCGAGAACATTGTCACCATAAAGAAGGGATCTGATCGCTGCGAATGCGATGCATCTCCGGCAGAAGCTAAGGTTGCGCCTATTTCTCCTCAGGGAAAAACTTTAATCGTATTCAGTGGAGATTTAGACAAAGTTCTTGCTTCCTTCATTATTGCCAACGGCGCGGCCGCTATGGGACGTCCTGTCACGATGTTTTTTACTTTCTGGGGATTGAATGCACTTCGAAAGGAAACAAAACAACATGTTTCGAAAACATTTGTTGAAAAAATGTTTGGAACCATGATGCCAAGAGGTGCAGGAAAACTAAAACTTTCCAAAATGAACATGGGCGGTATGGGAACCAAAATGATGAGAAAAGTCATGAAAGATAAAAATGTGAGTTCCCTCGAAGAACTGATGAAAAAAGCTATGGATAATGGCATAAAACTAGTGGCCTGTACCATGTCCATGGACGTAATGGGCATAAAAAAAGAAGAGCTCATCGACGGCATAGAGTTCGCGGGTGTAACATCCTATCTCGGAAACGCAGAAGAGGCAAATGTAAATCTTTTTGTATAATCGGTTCAGATAAAGCAGAGCAATTCAAAGCAGACGGACATTACCGCCTGCTTTGTTTATTCGTTCTTCTTTAGCAATGCTCTGCTATACTTACAATAAATCCTGTCCATTGGACTTAATTACTTTATGATACCAATCAAAAGAATCTTTTTTTATCCGTTTCCCGCTGCCCTTTCCATAATCGTCAAGGTCAACATAGATGAAACCATATCGCTTACTCATTTCGCTGGATGAACAAGAAACAATATCAATCGGTCCCCATGCGTAATATCCACGGACATCAACACCATCCTTAATAGCCTCTTTTACTGCCTCAATATGATCACGATAATATTCCACACGATAAGGATCATGAATCTTTCCATTTTCTAGTTTATCATAACATCCCGTACCATTTTCGGTTATATAAATAGGTTTTTGGTATCGATCATAAACCTCGTTGAGAATAATTCTTAATCCTGCCGGATCAAAACTCCACCCCCATGGATTGGCCGGCAGTTCTTTATTGCGGAACACCTTATTTCCATTCTCATAACTTTCTTTGCTGCAAAGCATCGTATAATAATATGAGAAAGAGAAAAAATCAGCCGTATACTTTAAGTCTTCTTCATCCGTTTCTCCGAATTCCACATGTATATTATGATCCTCGAAAAATCGGAATGCATATCCCGGGTAATATCCCCGCAGCAATACGTCAGAAAAGAAATATTCCATCTGATTATGCTTGAATGTTGCCAATTGATCTTCCGGTCTGGTTGTCTGTGCATAGGCTCCGGCAAAACATAGCATCATTCCTATTTGCATATCCGGATAGTTTTCATGTGCATAACGTGTAGCACGTGCACATGCAACCATTTCATTGTGTACTCCTTGATATTTTGCTGAATTCAAATCGCTGACCTTATCTTCAGCAATGCCCAGATGATTAAACGACTCATGCCCAATTAAATTAATTTGATTTACAACAATCCAATATTTAACCTTATCATGGTAGCGGTCAAACAGCACCCTACAATATTTTTCAAACAAGTCAATCACTTCTCTCGAATACCATCCATCATACTTCAAGGTTAAATTAAGCGGCATTTCATAATGAGAAATCGTAATCATCGGTTCCATTCCATTTTTAATCATTTCATCAATCAGGTTATCATAAAATTCAAGCCCCTTTTCATTTGGCTCTTCCTCATCACCGTTAGGGAAAATTCGCGCCCAGCTAATGCTGGTCCGAAATGATTTCAATCCCAGTTCGCCTAATAATTTCAAATCTTCCTTATATGTATGATAGAAATCAATTCCCTGTCGTTTGGGGAATATTCGATTATTGCTGCTGATTGCCTCTCGGACATATTCCGTGGTAATTTCTGCGTTACCTTTTTTGTCTACTGCAATATCATCTCTAAATTCATTAATATCGGCTACACTAAGGCCTTTTCCATCTTCCAGATAAGCCCCCTCTAATTGATTGGCAGCAACAGCACCACCCCACAGAAAATCTTCTGGAAAATCTTTTGATATTTTGCGCATTCATTTCCTCCTCTTCACAATATGATGAATTATTTACTCTCCTCTGCCAGACACTGTCTTTCATAGATCTTGAAGAACGGATACCAGATGAGTATGGTTACGACAAAAATGACACATATGAGAATAACACTCGGTATCGAACCACTTGTAGCCAGCCATGTAACAATCGGATATGGACAGTACCACATCTGAAATAAGATATCCGGAATCTTAGCAAACGGAATAACCTTCGTAAAAAGCAGTGCAATGCTGCTGCACGCTACACTATTCAGGCACATCGGAATCATTAAAATCGGATTCCAGGCAATCGCTCCAAATACAATAGGTTCATTAATATTGAAAATGGATGGGACAATCCCCGCCCGCCCAAGTGATTTTAATTTTGTTGATTTTGAGCGGCACATCATAATTGCCAATGCCAGTGTCGAACCTGCACCACCAATCCGGATATAACTGTAAAGGTAAGATGTTGTAAACACATTTACAGCCGCACCTGCAATATTTGCTTCAATGGCAGCCATCTGGATGGGCGTGAGAATCGGGGTAAGAATCCACGCGGAAATGCCCATTGAATACAAGGCCACTATGATTAATTCAATCAGGACAAATCCCCAGAAAGTCTCCGTGACTGCTTTAAGCGGTGAAAAGATAGCTAAAATAACATTGTAAAAATCAAATTTCAGGATATCAACAACAACCCAGCCCAATACAACAACTGTAGCCACCGGCAACATTTGATCAAACCATGTTCGGACAAAATCCGGGATTACTGAGTCTTCTTTGAAAAACGAGAACCTGCCAAAAGCTTTCATAATAACACCGGTAATAATACCGGTAATAATAGCAATAAACATCCCCCCGGCACCAAATGCACTATGCGAAAAACCAACGGCTTCATCAAGTACCAATTGAGGTGTGATCGTAATCGCAAATAAGATCACCCCACTGATTCCTGCAATAATCCGGGATTGTCTTAATTTACTCTTTTCCATGAGATTGAATGGCACCAAAAAAGATATCATTAAAGAAATCATTCCCATTGTCCAGCCATTGGGAACCCAAAAATTCGGCCACCATTCAAGGTTAAAGATATCACCCGGCAGCGTCAGCATACAAAATGCTGAGCCCAAAAATATCAACGGCATGGTTTGATTGATAGAGTCCTTAATTGTCACTACCCATAGATTGCTATTCATCTTATTCATTTTAGGAGCGAAACTGTTTTCCAACCAACTTAATAGCTTTTTCATAGTGATCCTCCCATGCTTTCCATCAAATGCTCGATTGCCTTTTCACCATCCAGTGCAGCATAGTAATCTGACTTCATTAGAATCACCTTAACATCACGGCCATCGGTATATTCATCTATATCATCCATAATATAGGCCAGATGAGGGCCAACCATCAAAGCATCAATCTCATCAATATAGGTCTCAATTTCCGACTCACTTCTTGCTATAACCTCTAATTTAATTCCTTTTTTTGCTGCCGCTTTTCGCATATTGACAGCCATAAACCCTGAACTTGCACCTGATCCACAAACTAGTAAAACCTTCATCCTTTTTTCCTCCTACTGTTGTTCTTTTTGTTGTTCTTTTCTGCTGCATCGTATTGCTCTCCTGAATACCATGCTTTATAGATTTTCTTCCATAAAGTCCCTAAGGCCATCAGCAGCCTCATCCTCATCTGCTCCATCCAGTGAAATCTTGACTTCCTCACCACACTTGACTGCAAGTCCCATCACAGCGAAAATTTTCTTTACATCAACGCTCTTGCCGCCCTTTGTCAGTGTGATACTACTTTGATAACGAGATGCTTCTTTCACAAACTGTCCTGCCGGTCTTGCATGCATCCCCATAGGATCCGTAATGGTATATTTGAATTCCCTCATGCCGATTCCTCCCTGTTATTGCTTCATCTGTTCCGATAATTTGCGATACATATGAATGATATGCTTTGTCATATTTTGCTCTGAGTAGATAGTCATAAGTGTATCTTGAGCATGCGAGAATAAAAGTGTTGTCTGCAGTTCATTATCTTCAATGCTGCTCTGAATCATATCCGTCTGGATTCGATGTGCCTCTACTATTTTTTCTTTAGCACTTTTTATTTTTTCATCTACTTCTTCAGCAGATGCCCCCTCAAGCGTCTCATTTATCACTTCTGTCAACAAAGTTCTGCTATCACCGGCCAACATAATCATTTGCATTGCGGCTTGATTTAATTGCTCACTCGTTACTTTTTCCATATTTTCCTCCTGTTTTATTCTGTAACATCTAATGTTTAAACTAATTATAAGGGGTTTTTTGTGCAGATTCCAATAGTTTAAATTCCTCAAGTGCGGAACCCATGTTATGATACACAACCGTCTTATCCCAATATTTTGTTGTCTTCCTATGAAAATATAGTATAATATAATGATACCAGGGTCAAAAGGTCCTGCTTTTCATGCTTGCATGAAAAAGCATGACTTTGGGACCCGCACAAACATGAGAAAGCAACCCGATTAGGGTGTATTTCGAATGTTTGTAGGATTACGTGAGCACAAAGTGCGGAGTAATCCGTGTATCATAGGGGTCAAAAGGTCCTGCGTTTCATGCTTGCATGAAAAAGCATGACCTTGGGACCCGAACAAACATGAGAAAGCAACCCGATTAGGGTGTATTTCGAATGTTTGTAAGATTGTGAGAGCTCGAAGAGCGTAACAATCTGTGGATCTAATTTACGGCCCAATCTGGAGGTATGTTTTGGAAGAAAATCGTCAAAATCTTTTGCTGGAATACATGGTCAAAAAAAGTGATACGTGGATAAAGGCTCAAACGTTAGCAGATAAATTAAATGTTTCCACAAGACAAATCCGAAAGTATATCGCGGCGATTAATGACGTTTGCGATGATTGCATACTGATTAAATCTGGCCCTAAGGGTTATTATTTAATTGGCGACAACTATTTTTCATATAGAGAAAAAACAGACCATCAAAGAGCAGATACTCCACAGACACGTCAGAATTATATTATGCAAAAATTAGTCGCATCCCAAAATGGGTATGATGTCTTTGACTTTTCTGATGAATTACATATTAGCATTCCAACCATAGAAAACGACCTGAAAAATATCAGAAAAACCTTACAATCTTTTCAACTTTCTTTAAAACGTAAGAAAAATAATATATGTATTGTTGGTGACGAACGGGCCAAGCGCTCCTTAATGCGCAACATGATCATGCCCGACAGCTATAATTTTGCCTTAAAGGACGAAGTTCAGCTGCTGACATTACATTATCATTTCTGGGATTTACGAAAAAATATATTGCAAATACTGATACAGGAAAATGATTTATTTTCGAATGACTATACCCTAAACAATATTGCATTACATGTCATTGTGATGATCGAAAGAATACGTAACGGTGTCACCCTTGAAGATAATGAACACGATATTCGTACTTTTCAGAATTCCGAACAATATAACTCCGCAAAACAGCTGGCTCAATACCTTAGTTCCACCTATGATATTCAGATTAACAATGCCGAGCTTTATTATTTACTGGTGACCATTTCAAACAATACTACCATTATTGACCCTAATGCCGTTAACATTGAAAACATTGATAAATTTATCGATCAGAAGTATATTAACATAGGCGAAAATGTTCTTGATAAGGTTGTGCAAACGTATCATCTTGATCCTTTTGATAATGATTTTAAAGTACGGTTTATCATCCATATCAACAACCTCTTTAATCGTGTGCAAAGTGGATATCTTGTTAAAAACCCGTTAACCAACAAGCTCAAGGGAACCTATCCTCTAATCTATGATATCGCAGTTTTTATCGCTCAAGAATTCGAAAATGATTACCAAGTTCATCTAACTGAGGATGAGATTGCTTTTATTGCTCTGCACATCGGCGGATACTTCGAGAATAGTTTACACAACCAGAACAAAGTATCCTGTATCTTCATCTATGCCGATTACTACGGCATTTATAAGAAAACAGTAGAGAAAATATCAAACCTTTTTTCTGATACACTGCATTTAAAATATATTATTTCTCTAACTCAATATCAGCAGGGTATTTATAAAGCAGATCTTATTATTTCTGCAATCGATATGAACTTTAATGATCGCTATGTGATTATTGATCCATTTCTTACCGATGAAAATATAGATAATATCAGGAAAAGCACAAATCACATTCTGCAAGTCAACAGATCGCAGGCCTTAAAATCTTATCTTCACAATTTTGTTAAACCGGATTTGTTTTATAAAAATCCTGATTTCAAAGATAAGTTTGACGCTATTGAAAAAATGACAAAAATGGCCATTGACCAGGGCTTTGCACTTGACAGTCTGACAGAAAGTGTTTTTCAGCGCGAAGGCTTATCTGATACCGGTTTTAATGGTGTCGCTATTCCCCATTCGCTGCGAGAGGATGTTTTGACTGGATTTCTCTCCTTTGCCATCTGCGAAACGCCAATGACATGGGGCGAAAAATCTGTATATATTGTTTTACTAATTGGCGTAAATAGCGCTTCACGAAAAGTTTTTACAGGGGTATTTGATATCTTGGTAGAAGTATTGTCTGAGATGCAAAATGTAAAAGAATTAGCATATGCCAGGGATTACGATGATTTTTTAGAAAAACTAATCACTTTAACAACAAAAATTTAAAAATGATACCCATCAATATTTTGCCATCCATTATAAGGATGATAAAGTGTATTCTAGGGGGGAATTATGACATTACAGCAAATGAGGTATTTTGTCAAAGTGGCAGATTACGGTTCCATCAGTGAGACGGCAAAGCGATTGTTTGCAGCACCGTCCAGTATATCCGCTGCGGTCAGGACAGTGGAAGAATATTACGGTGTTACAGCATTTGTGCGTACTTCAAAGGGGGTTACCCTGACGGCCGCTGGAAAAGAATTAGTGATTGAATTCAATGGGATTTTGAATCGTTTATACTATCTGGACTTGAAATATGAAGGTAAAAAAGGGAATAAACAAAGCCTGTTTATCTCAGCGCAGCACCATATCTTTGGAATGGATTCTTTTATGTCAATGATTAAAACAATAGATTTACAAGACTATCATACCGGATTCCATGAATGCAAAACGTCGGAAGTATTCACTCATGTGGAAAAAGGATGGTCTGATCTGGGCCTGATTTTCTTTGACAGCCAAAGTAAGGGACAGATTATGCAGGAGCTTCGAGGAAGGGGAATCGTCTTTAACCATATCGCATATCGTACAGCCCATGTTTACCTCGCAGATACACATCCACTTGCCAGCAATAAAGAGATCAGAGGGGAGGAGTTAGAAGCTTTTCCGTTTATTACTTATGACCATGTGCCCGGTGTGAATTCGGCATATACAGAAATGATCATTCCCTATTACAAGATGAATAAAGTGATATCAGTCTCAGATCGTGCAGCTGCCTATTCGCTGATGCGTCACATGCATGGGTTTGTGATCGGAAGCGGCTATCACACATGCGATCTTGCATATCGAGATATTCTGGCTATTCCCCTCTGCGAAGGAGCGACACTCGAACTGGGGTGGATCGTAAGAAATAATTACATATTGTCAGATGCAGCTCAAGAGTTTCTAAAATTACTCAAAAAAAGTGAGACACAGCTGTAGTTTCATGAAAAGCGATGGATTCCCATCGCTTTTTTGTGTCTACATAGGAAATTATCTCTATGATATGATGATACTAGGGT